>Ga0310786_10008253_pt1 | contig 13402 bp, 10 predicted proteins | sample AusTroGonzalo_MG_FD_203881 | JGI IMG/M metagenome (GOLD analysis project Ga0310786, IMG submission 203881) | Bovine rumen microbial communities from tropical cattle in Woodstock, Queensland, Australia - Gonzalo_03 (v2) (version 2) | ecosystem: Host-associated > Mammals > Digestive system >... | reverse complement strand
GGTGCAACTGACCCCTCAACAGATGAAGGACTATGCAGGCACTTGCATGAGCATGCAAGAATATTATGATGCCTGGACAGAGTTCGACAAGCCTCAAAAGAAGAACAAGAAATAACAGGTTTTCTTCGTGGCAAATAGTAGATTAATAAAAGATTTAGAAAGGAAGAATATTCTATCATTGGTAATGCAGGGCTGGGAAGTCCTGCATTACCACAAAATACAAATAACAACAATCATTAAATAACATCTATGAAAAGAACAATTATCACTTTCGTGCTGGCTGTTGCCACTTTGATGGCGATGGGGCAAGAGAAGGTTGTGTGGGAGAATCCATCGGCTTTTATGGGAAGATCTAACGCTGAGTTTGAAATCACCAAAGTGGAGATGAAGCAGACGGAAACGGTGCTGCATGTCGATGTCAATTATAATCCTGGCAGTTGGATCCGCTTCGCTAAGGACTCGTTCTTGCAGACTCCTGACGGCAAGAAGTACGTCATCACTGGTGGCGAGGCAACTACAGAGAAGGAGTTCGACCTGGTGCCAGACTCCCTCTTCTGGATGCCTCAAAGCGGACAGGCAAGCCTCGCCCTTCACTTCCAACCCGTACCACTCGCCACGAAGGAGATGGATTTTTCAGAAGGTGATTTCGACGGAGCTTTCCAGTTCTGGAATATTTGTAACGGTAAAGCCAAGAAGAAACTGGAATTGCCTGCCGATTGGCAAAATGTGACCTATGCCAAAGACGAGACGCTGCCTGTCGCTAAGATTAATAAAGGTGTAGCGACCATCAAGGTGAAGATGCTCGGTTATAAGCCTGGGATGAAACTGGAGTTTTATGTGGGAGGGTTCACACCGTTAGGTTCCAGAGAACGTGTTGATAAGTTCTTCCCGTTTGCTGATGACGGTACCGTGAAGATTGAGATGCCCCTGTGGCTGACCCGTGAGGTAGGTGTTGGCGTTCAGGGTCTGGCATTCTCCAATATCGTTATCGCCCCAGGTCAAGAAACTTCCATCTTGATGAAGGTTACCACAGACAATCGTCCGTTCATCGCTTTCAAGGGCTACCTTGCCAAGACCAACATGGACTTAGTTGATGCCGACAACACTTTCGAACCATATAGTATGGACGAAGAAAATTTCCTCAAAGTCAGGGAGTGCAAGACGAAGGAAGAACGCCTACAATGCCTGACGGATCTCTTCAACCAACGGGTGGCTGCTTTCAAGAAGGCCAAATACACTACAGCTGCCAAAGACCTGCTCTGTATGGCAGCAGAAGAAAACTACATCAAATGGTCACGCCAGTTTGCTACCAACTATAGCCAATTCAGATTGGATGAAGACGGAACTGTCTATATGACCAGTAGGGACTTCGAAGAGAATTATCAGAAGAACAAGGATCTTCTTGCTTTGTCAGAAGAAGAGAGTGCTTATACATGGAAGTATCTGAATGAACTTGGCTCCCCTTGTAGCAGCGCGTTCTGGGATATCCCTCTGGTTGCTTATGAGGAGCAGTTGGTGGAACGCCCCAACTATAATCGGGATCTTCAGTTGGTACCGATGCTTTTGAAAAAGGATGATGAACAATTCGTTAATCGTGTGCTTCAAACGATGAAGCATGAGGACTGCAAAGCTGTTGTTCTCGGGTATGAGGAAGAACTGCAACGTATTGCGCAGCAGCTGACCAGTCAGGAGAGCGTATTCTTCCAAAAGTACGACGATGTGGCTTCTGAAAACATTCTCCAAACCATTCTTGACAAATATAAGGGCAAGGCAGTGGTGATAGATATCTGGGCAACTTGGTGCGGTCCTTGTCGTGCAGGTCATCAGGCGATGAAGCCGATGAAGGAAGAGATGAAGGGCAAGAATATCCAGTTTGTCTATATCACTTCTCCTACCTCTCCCCTTAATACTTGGCAGGAGATGATTAAGGAGATTGATGGCGACCACTATTATTTGACCAAGGAGCAGTACAGCTACATCCTCAACAAGTACGAGTCCGAGGGAATCCCCACTTATGCCATCTATGACACCAAGGGGGTACAGACTTACAAGAGCGTTGGATTTTCAGGCGTGGAGGTGATCAAGGAAGAGTTGGAAAAAGTGATGAAATAGAAAACATAAGAAGGAAGCACATCGATGTGCTTCCTTTTCTGTCTTTTCCCCAATTTTTTTCACCTTTCTCTTGGAGGTGTCGGAAAAAGGATGTATCTTTGCCATCGAATCTGAAAAACAACGGTGGCAATGCGTCACCGAGACAATCACAGATGACAATCACATATTATTTACATTAATATCAAGTACAATGAAAACAAAAATCTTATCACTTATGGTTGCTCTCTTTGCGATGGCACTGAGCGCACAAGCCAACGAGATTCAGAGTGTGCGAATCACCATTTCCGTCAATGGACACGAGGAGGTGCAGGAAATACCGGAGTCGGGCATGCCTGAGGTTGACCTTACCGATGAGGCCACGACATCGTTCATCATCAAGAAGGTCGAAGTGACGGCATCCAGCGGCACTGCCTTGAACAGCGTGGAATTGGTGGCAACGATGTACAACACCAGCGATGGAACTCCGTCGTCTGCCGATGCATGGCGCAGGATGGAATTGAAGCAATCTAATGAGGACAAGGCCACATGGGTGCTCGATATGGGCGACGGCATAGACCTTATAGAAGACGGTGAAGGCGGCAAGACAAAGACCTTCGAACTTTATGTGCAAGGCAAGAACTCCTCGTCTGCCGACGTCTTCTACAACAATGGCGGCAATAACTACAAGATCAAGTTCTCCACAGATGCCTCCAACGCCTGGAAAGTGAAGTTCTATAAGAAAACCACCGCAGGCCTGAACCTGAAGGTGGATGGAGAAGACATGAACATCAACTACACCGGTGACTTCGTCCGTGAGCAATACTATGGCTGGAATCCCGGTGAGATCGGCTCGCTCGTGATTGACGGCTTTGACGTGACAATCTCCTGCAACGACGGCGTGAGCATTCAGAGCGTCAGCCTGCAGTACAAGGTCTATGAAGAAGGCTCCGAAGGAAGCTGGAGCGGGTTGGAAGCCACTTTGACGGACAGCAGTGACGAATGGAACGAGGATGAGAAACAGACGAGCCACAAAAGGAAATATGCTGCATCCGGTCTCGCAAGAAACGTGGCAAGCGGCCTCAAAACGGACACGAACTACGTGCTGGAACTGATGTATCAGGTGGTGACAACCGATGGTGACTACATCTTCATCAGTAGGGGTGTGAACAATGACACCTTCGGCTTCACCGTCAAGGAGGCCACAGGCATCGAGGACATTTCGTCTGAGTCCGAGTCAGCACCATCGACACGCTATAACCTCAACGGCCAGCCCGTCGACGAAGACTACACCGGCATTGTGATTGAGAACGGCAAGAAAGTGATTATTGTTAAATAATTCGATACAATTCATCTAACTTGTGGGTGCGCCAGTCGGCGTGCCCACCTATGCCATCCACAACCCCCACGGCGAGCGAACCTATCTCACCACCGGCTTCCCCGGCGTGGAGGTCATGAAGGAAGAGTTGGAAAAAGGGATGAAATAAAAATTCGAGAAGCAAGGCCGAAATAATTAATTGAGGAATTATTTGCCCCTCCACGATGCTCAAATGTGCGGGTCGTTTTATTTCTATACAATGAGCGCCAGAATACGATAGTTGTGCAAGGAAGGTGTAAGAAAAAACAATACCCACTAACTTGACCTTGCGGCCAGAGGTTAGTGGGATTCATCGATGCAAAGATAGACATTATTTTAGTTATATTCCAAATTTATTGAGAAAAATTTAATGAAATATCGCGAATTTGAACATTTTTTCTCGCAAAAGCGGCTTAACAGATACGTTTTGGCCTGTAATGGTGATACTAGAAAGGCAATGACGTTGTACCGCTATAATTTGCGTTTGGCACAGGAACTGTTGACAATAGTCAGTTGCTTCGAGGTTTCACTTCGTAATGCTATTGACGACATCCTTGTGCCACAATTCGGCAACGAATGGCTGAAAGACTCCGTCTCGCCAGGTGGAATGTTCACACTCCCAATTCTCCACAAAACAAGAGACACCATCTCTGATGCTTTGCGCAAACTGAGGTCGCAAAGAGCCTATTCGCACTCAAAGCTATTGGCCCAAATGGATTTTGGCATGTGGAAGTATATGTACTCACCTGTGCAATACAATCTCACCAACCAGTCGCTGTTGGATGCTTTCCCATTCAAGCAACGTTCCACACCGCAACTGCATATCAATCAGTCGTACATATTCAACGAACTGGATAAGATAAACACTCTCCGCAACCGCATTGCCCACCATGAGCCGCTTTGCTTCCCAACGGGGCAGGCTGTCATTTATACCGGTTATATCCGTGGCGAATATCAAAAGATTCAAACACTATTTCAGTGGATGGGCATAGATTGTAGTTCCATGCTATATGGCTTAGATCATGTGTTGAAGGTGTGCGATAAGATAGATGGACTAAGATAAATGTCTGACAACAAAGATTTCTTTAAGAAACAAACGGACTCGTCGAGGGTAAAGGCCGCATTTATATCGGAATACATTCCACGGTATTGCCATATTATATCGCGGAAGTTCTTTTGCTATCTCCGAATTTACAATTTTTTCTTAGATCTTATAGAATATTAGTTTTCACACCCTCTCCATTTCCAGCAATTCCCGACGGATTTTGCTGACGGTGACGGGGGTGACATGAAGATAGGAGGCGATTTCTTGCAAGGGAAGTTGTTGTACGATTTGGGGACAACGTTGGAACAAGTGTTCTGCAAATTGCTTCCCCATGCGCATGGTGTCAATGTTTTCTTTGTGGAAAAATTAGAAAAATGAGGCGGGAATGTAAATTTTCCGCTTTTTTTAGTTTATATTTGTGGGAATTTTACGTCTATCCCATAGAGACGCGCTCGAAATGACGATGGAAGCATTTGAACATATGGCCAATACGTTGCGTCCACAGCTGGTGGAGTTGTGCGAACGGTTCATGGCCAACAGGCAATTGCACGAGGAGGCTGAGGACATGGTGCAGGAGACCCTCTTCAGGCTTTGGCAAATGCGGGGACGGTTGGACAGCTACCAAAGCCCCGAAGCCCTTGCTGTCACCATTGCCAAGAACGTGTGCATCGACCGTCTGCGCCAACAGCACATGAGGTTCGAGCCTGTGGAAGGAGAGGATATGGAGGACACGCGGGAGACAGACCAGAGCCTTATTGAACACGACACCCGGAGATGGATACAATCCGCCCTCAATCGCCTGCCAGCCGCCCAACGGAGGATGCTGATGATGCGGAGCGAGGGAATGACGATAGACGAAATTTCATCCATTTGCAACACCAACAAGCAAAGCGCCAGAACCATGATCTCTGCTGCACGGAGATGCATGCTGGAACTGCTACGGAAAGGAGGACAACAATGAAAGACCTGAACGACAAGGCATTGCGCCAACAGTTCATCCAGCGTTATCTGGATGGCGAAACCACGATGGAAGAAGAGCTGGCTCTTGCCCACTTCTATCAGCACAGCGACGGCAACTTCTCTGCTGAAGAAGAGGCTGTGCGCCAGTTGGTGTTGGCGACTTCCCATCTTGCTGACGATTTCATGCCGTCGGCAGAGAAAGCGGAGGAGTTTGACCGCATCATGGCGAAATCTTCGCGCACTCCCCGTCGCATCGGTCTCTGGCCTTGGTTGGCTGCTGCCTGTGCCGCTGCCATCCTGGCGATTGTCTTGGCGCCACCCAAAAATGAGGAGGGCACGCCGTCCCAGCCTCCGACGAAACCCACCTCATGTCATCAGAAAGAAGTAAAGGAAGATCCGTTGGCAGACACGTCGGAGGTGATGCCCAAAACATTCCTTGCTTCCACTCCGCCTTCCGCTGCCACACCTCGTCCGAAAAATGCCGAGGATGACCAGAGCGATCTGATTTCCGTTGACAGCGTTTTCGGTGTAAAATCACACCCTGACCCGTTGGCAGAATACACAGCCCTCACGGAGAAGCTGCAACGGGAATGCGACGAAATTTTTCAAATCAAGGACAACAACTACTAAAACGAATCAAAACAATGAAACACTATATCTTTATCATGGCGATGATGCTGAATGTCGTCGCCCTCCATGCACAGGAAATGAGTATCCCGCAACTGATGGAATATCTGGAGAAACACCACCCAGAGGGAATGTTCGGTTTCACTAACATCGAATCCTCTCACTATAACAACATAGAATCGGTCAGATGGACGCTTTCCTATGACATGAAAAAAGACAAGCCCATTGACAAGTATCATCTGGAACTTCTCAAGGACTCTATCCTGCACTGCTTCACCCACGCATCAGAAACAGCCTTGTCCACCTATTATCAGCAAACCTCCAACGGAACAGACGACACCATCCATTATGTGGTGATGTTGGACTCTTTGGACACGAGCAGATATAGCAACGCGAGTGACCTACCGCCTGCTAAAGAGAGATTGCAAGAAATGGGGTCGAACACCTTACTCAGCGACCATGTATTCTATCATAAGTTTACTTCTTACCTTTTCAGCTTTGGAACAGAGCAAGCCAGCTTCACCTATCTGCCAGGGAGGGACAACTGCTGCATCTATGTGTTCTACTATCATCATATCAATACTGACAACATAAATGATGAGACAGAACCCGATTTCCAAAAGATACAGGCTATTGTAGAGAAAGTCTCCGATGTACAGGGAGCCGAAAACTATGATGTTTCTTATCAATATACCTCCAATGACCCGTTAATCAAAATTGACGAAAGTACAAAGGAACATAGCTTCACGGGGCACCTCTACATTGTCCCCAAGGAACAAGCTGAGTCCGTCGCAAACAATCTCAGCCGTGAACTTAAACAATACATAAAAAAAAGCCAAGATAATCATGTCCACCACACTTTCAGCAAACTTGCCCGTAATTGGTATCAACGCTTCATGTATTTGGGTTATGACTACCAAGTCCATGCCCAGAAAGATCCATTCGGGCGGTATGGCATCCTTGTCGTAGATCATGTGGACGGAGTTCTCAAATTTCCTAGACATAGTGACGGGCGTTGTGAATTTGGAGACATACTGACCTACGACCATGGGAAGGAGACCTACGTGCCCAGCTACAGGAAACTGATAGACGAGCATCCAGAGCAGGCTCCAGGCCTTCAGCCATCATGGTTCAACAGAATCACACGCTATCTCTTCGATAAAGACATGGGACACTACCAAAGAGAAGAGAACATCGGAGGTGACACCCTCCGTCAAATCATCACATGGCAATGGGAACTCAACAGCGACTCCCTCACCAGTATCAAGAAGAGAATTATAAACAGTCCGTTTTCCGACATTCTCTTCAAGGAGGTACACACAGAAAAAGCCGACACGCTCGAACTGACAGCCGAATCAGTGGACGGAAGTACAAAAGACAACCTCATCTGCAAATTCTATAGCACAGGAGACACCTACACAGCCTTTCTGCAGCTAATCACCACCATGGACACACGAAAAATCTCAGAACCTTTCAACACCCAATGGGTGAATGACTTCATCCAGCAGATGAAAGACTCCGCTTGCATTGAGGAATACCCCGTCAGCTACCAATATGGCAAGAAGTCCGACCCCTCCAGCATGGGGAAAGTAAGCGGAAGGCTCTATGTGGTGAACGTGGACAACCAGATGAGTCAGGCAAACGTATTTATGCAGCAACAGATGAGGCATGAAGCAGAACACCCCAACCAGACCTTCCATTTCGTCGAAGACTACAAGGACTTCACCCACTACATCCGCATCACCGACCGCATCCTTGCACGCATCAGTTCGTTACACGGCCAGTTCCAGCTTCTCGTCATCGACCACGTAGACGGCAAATACCTCATCCCTGAGGAGTGGTGGCGTATCACCGACTACAACTACGGAAAGAAGACTTATCTGAAATGAGGCTTATTAACAGACAAAATACGAACAAAAACCAACAGAATCAATATGAGTCCATAAAAAACAAGAATATATTTGGCAGAGAAGGGTAAAAGTGCGTACCTTTGCAACCTGTCAATAAAAAAGCAAATGAAATACGAACAGTTCGAATACATATTCTCGGAAGACCGTATGAGGAAGTATGTCACAGCCTGTAACGGAGACACTCGCAGAGCCATGACCCTCTATCGTTATAACGTCAAGCTCTCCCAAGAGATGTTTGCTTTAATCAGCTATTTTGAGGTTGCACTGCGCAATGCTATAGACAGACAATTGAAACAGCTGTTTGGCAACGACTGGTTACGAGACTTCATCCTTCCTGGTGGCATTTTCTACAACGACTCCAGAGTAGAAAAGACGCGCAAGATTATCGTGAAAGCTTACGATGAACTAATGCGCAAGGGCAACTACAAACACAGCAAGCTGCTTTCAGAAATGGAGTTTGGAATATGGAAATACATGTACTCCAACGTACAATATTCCATGACGAACTTCACACTTCTCAACGTGTTCCCTAACAAACCAGTATCTACTCGCCGACAACAATATGACAACACCTACATCTTTGTAGAACTGAACTACATCAACAAGCTGCGCAACCGCATAGCCCACCATGAGCCCATTTGCTTTGCTCAGCCCGTTGCCATTGACACTTCATATGTCCTCAATCGCTATGCCCGCATTATGACGCTCTTCCAATGGATGGACATAGAAGGCCCGACGCTGATGTTCGGTCTCGACCATGTTGGGGCGGTTTGTGGCAAAATCATGTGTATTTGATAAAATAATTGCCGAAAAATTTGCAGGATTCACCCAAATAGCATATCTTTGCAGCGTTTATTCCCGGCAACCTCTGATTCGTCAAGTTGTCGGGTTTGGTTTTTTAAAATTTATTCCTTTTCTCCTTGCTATCCCAAGATTGCAGCTTTTCTCCATTCCTTCCATTCCTTAACACTATTTAAGACTTTTTCTCAAACTACTTTGAGAAATGAGGGAGGGGGCTCATTTTCTTGCATATTTTCTTGTTTACTTTTGGGAAGTATGTATAACTTTGTAGGCGCAAAACCTATAAAGACAAAACAATCATTTAACAAAACAACAATGAAAAAGTTATTTTTTATCTTAATGGCATTATGCCTGAATGTGTTTGGAATGACAATCTTCACGTCTTGTGTCGGCAAACAGGAAAAGGATGCCGCTTCGGGTGATTTTAACCTGAACATCCATGTTGTTGAAGACCACGAGCCCGTAGTGAAAGGCTATAAAGTATTTCTCAGCAAGGAGATTGATGGAAAAATTGATCGTATTGACACCATTTTCATAGATGGAAAGGATGCTTCCTACTCCGTCTATCTCGATAATGTATATAATGCATTCATAGGTACTATATTCTCCGATGATTCTGTCGGCAATTACGGCACATTATTCCCTTGTGTGCCAGGAGAAACAGCAGAATTGAAGGTGGTGGACGACCAATTCTATTTAAGCGGCACTGGTCTTTATGAGCAATGGAAGAAAGCGGACGAACTGGTGAGAGGACCACACATTCACAGAACAGAATCAGACTCCATCATAAAAGACTACCTGAAGCGACATGGTGATGAGGAGGGTTGCGCCATGTATTATATAATGCGCCGTGTACTCATCAATGAAACCATGAGAGATACGATTTCCAAAGAAACATTGAAAGAGATGATTCCACAATCTATTTTTGAGGGTAGGATGAAAAAGGTGATTGATCATTATATGAAAATATAAGAACAAACAAATTAACAATGAAAAGAACAATTCTTACTTTCGTGCTGGTCATGCTTATCTTGCCTTTCAATATGGAGGCAAAGAAGAAAGAGAAGAAGGAGAAGAAGGAGGATGTGCCGCAATTGATGAATTATCCCAGTGCGGAGTGGGGCGAGTACCGAATGCATGGTGGCGAGGTGGTCATCAAGGGAAATGTGATAGTGGATGACCCTGCGCAGTTGAAGAAGCTGAATAACAACACTGATGTCATCATCCGTGACTACATCGTGCGAAAGGAGCAAACCATCCCCATCAAATTCGAGGATGACGGCACGTTCTTGCTCAATGTCCATGTGCCATACCCCATGTTTGTGCTCGTCTATCCGATGGCAGGAGTGTATGCCTGTCCAGGCGATACAGTCGAGCTGACGTTTGACGCCACGAAACCCATGCAAAAAATGGGAGACAATGTCACATTGAGCGGAAATGGTGTCAGTGCCGAGGCGAGCAAGTTGTTCTTCCCCTTCATGTACAAGTACCTCATGCCCCTGCAAAGCGAAACCCATGTGGCACATCCCGACTCGCTGTTGAACTGGAGAGATGTACAAGTCGCAAAGTTGGATGATTTGGTGCGCCAGATGAATGCAGGCTTGCCCGAACTCGAAGGCTGCTCACCCAGGACATCCGACGTCCTCCGCACGTTCTTGGTTTCGCAATACTTGTATGAAATCTGCCACCGCTACTACTTGTTCATGGACTTCGTGAAAGAGAATGACAGCGTTTACGACATTGACAAGGAAGCTTACTGGCAACAATATTTCAGTTTCTTGGCACCTCGTGAGAAGTACCTGCTCGACAACCCGCTGCTGATGGTTGCCACCGAGGAGTTCTTCTTCAACAGGATGGAGTACACACTGATGGAGCCCATAGATCAATCCAGCCTCAAGGGCAGCACATACCCTGTTGACTTTTATCCAGAGACGGCAGAAATCTGGGCAAGAGAAGGCTACATCAGCCTACGCGAAGCAAGAGGACAGGCCATGAACAAGCTGCACGAAAAGCTGAATCTCAGCCCCACGAACTTCTGCGCTCAGGTTTGTATGGTTCGTGATCTGTTCTACAAATTGGAATGGGGTACCGACTATGATTCTGCTGCCGAGGAGGTGGCCAGCACATTGCCCTATATCACCAACCCCGAGCTGATGCGTCGTGCCGTGCTGCAATACCGCGAGTTCGTGAAGGTGAAAGAGTCAGAAAAGCAATTTGTCGATGCCAACAGCCTGCGTCCCTCTTCTGATGTGGAAGGCATGAGTGATGGTGAGAAAATACTCCGCAAGCTCGTCGAACCTTATCAGGGCAAGCTTATCTATGTGGACATCTGGGGAACGTGGTGCGCTCCTTGCCGAGAAAACCTGAAGGAGTCGTGGAGGGTGAGGGAAGCCCTGAAGGACTACGACATCGTCTATCTTTTCCTCGCCAACAACAGCAGCGACGAGGCATGGAAAAGCGTCATCTCGGAGTATAACTTGACGGGACCGAACTGCGTCCATTACAATCTGCCCGAAGACCAGCAAAGCGCCATCGAACGCTACATGGGTGTCAACGGCTATCCCACCTACAAGCTTATCGACAAACAGGGTGTCATCCGTGAAATAAATACCGACCCACATGATATTGAAGGGTTGTTAAGACTGATAGAGAAACTGAAATAAATATATGAAAAGAACAATTATCACTTTCGTGCTGGCAGTTGCCGCATTGGTGGCAATGGGACAAGAGAAGGTGGTGTGGGAAAAGCCCACCACAGAGTTTAGGTCACATAATGGTACTGGAACCGGGCTATTCTTAGATGTGACGAGGGTTGAACTAATGGATATGGAGACCTTGGTGTACATAACCGTGATGCAAACTCCTATCCCTGATTATTGGTTCCGATTTGCAAGTGACACCTACCTGAAAGTTGGCAATAACCGCTACACCGTTCTCTCTGCTGATGGAATAGAGTTGAACAAGCAAGAACGGACAAATAAAGACGGTAAACGTGATGTGGTGTTTCATTTCCCGCCACTGCCTCGGGGCACAAAATCTTTCGACTTCATTGAAGGCGACGGAGAGGGGGCTTTCCAAATCAAGGGCATCAAGCCTGTGGAGGAGCGATGGAAACAGTTCTTTCCTTCCTATTGGAGAAATGAGAGAACAGGAGATTGGGACATTGCTTTCTTGGAGGATTTTGTGATTTATGATGGTCAGTTCTGGAACTACATGGAAAAACCAGATGTGAACAAGCCTGTAGATAATGCCAAATTCACGATATGGAATGAGTCAGGATGGCTGAATGTAAAGATTGGCAAAGATGAATTCCGTTACGACAAACCTGTTATCAGATGTCTGGATGTGAAGGTAGGCAAAGACAAGCAGGGCAAGCGCATCATACAGATTGACACGAAGCAAGGAAAGAAAGAAGTGTATTCGATGATTACAGATAGATTTCTGCCCGATTACCCCACCAAGGACATGAGTACCGAGTTTCACGACAATGCTTTCCGACAGGGGGATTCGGTCACCATTGTGGGAGCCGTCCTCCATTCGAAGGAGAAGATGGACAACGTTCATATAGTCAGTTATTTCACCGATTTGTATGAGGGATCATTTCTGAGTGTCTATGATGAAAAGATACCCCTTGATTCGTTGGGACGCTTCCAAGTCACCATCCCTGTGGTGAATCTGCAAACGATTGCCCTTTATGATTGGGACCAATGGGATGTTATAGTGGAGCCAGGAGAGACTTATTTCATGCTTTGGGACAAAGAGACAGGACAGCAACTGGTGATGGGAAAGAATGCACGTTTGCAGAACGAACTCTTTGCCCATCATATGCCGTGGAGATCGGAACCTCCAGAGGAAAAGGATTCCATCACTGCCACCGATATCGTGAACTACATGGATGTTTGCAAGGCATGCATCCGCACAGATCTCGCGGCAGTTGACAGTGTCTGCCAAGCGAATCCCACTTTGTCGGAACGCTTTCGAATTCAAGCGGAGAACATAGCACGTTCTGGTGCTGTAAGTTGGTTCATCTATCGCAGTATGGATTGCATGGAAAATGACACCCTCCCCTCCGCTGCGGTCGATTTCATCAATGATGAGTTGCCGAGACACTTAAACACCTCGCTTTTGGCGACAGAGCGCATCAACTATCCGCTGTCTTATTATACAAGTTTGCTTGAGTTCTTCACCCCAACCAAACGAATCACCAATTCAGCTTCGTCTGAAGAAGAGGCTCGCGAGATGTTCATGATGGCACAGATTACATCTTTCTATGAATATATAAAAGGAATGAAGGTGGACTCATTCATCAAGTCGCTGATGTTTGCACGGCATATGAACAACTGGATGGATGAGCGCATCCGTCCGTTACCCAATGCGGCTCTGGCATATGTGGACGAACTGGTGACAGTTCCGACGTTGCATGAGTGTGTGATGCAAGTGTACCAGAAGTTTGTTGAACTTCGGAACCAGCAATTCACTGCCACCCAAAGCCTTCGCTCCGCAGACGAAGTGGAGGGTATCGATGATGGAGAGGCTTTGTTGGCAAAACTGATAGAGCCGTATCGGGGAAAGTTCGTTTATTTGGACATCTGGGGTTCTTGGTGTGGACCATGC
>Ga0310786_10008252_pt1 | contig 13403 bp, 17 predicted proteins | sample AusTroGonzalo_MG_FD_203881 | JGI IMG/M metagenome (GOLD analysis project Ga0310786, IMG submission 203881) | Bovine rumen microbial communities from tropical cattle in Woodstock, Queensland, Australia - Gonzalo_03 (v2) (version 2) | ecosystem: Host-associated > Mammals > Digestive system >... | reverse complement strand
TATAAAGATATTAAACTTAAAAACATGAAAAAATATATTGATTCACATTGTCATTTACCCAACTCTGAATCCTTTGATACAGTGTTTGCACGCGCGAATGCGATGGGTGTTGTCGGTTGTGTTTTGAATTCTGTGACAGAAAACGATTGGAAACAAATAACACAAATTGCAAATAGTAATAAAAATGTAATTGGTGCAGTTGGAATTCATCCATGGCATGTGGAAACCGCATCTGAACATTGGATTGATAATATGTCTGACATTTTACAAGACAATCCAAATATCACAGTGGGCGAGGTTGGACTTGATAAAACCCATGAAAATTTTGCGGCCCAAGAAAAAATTTTTATTCAAAGTCTGGAAATTGCAATTAAATATCGGCGCGTTCTGAATTTACATTGTGTTCATGCGTGGGACATTATGTTACAGATATTAAAAAAATACGAACAAGAATTGCCAGCGATAGTGGCTCACGCATTTGACGGAACACAAAATGCGTTGGATTTTGGTGATAAATTATATTTTTCTTATTCGCCAAATGTTGGAAATCCAGGCTATAAAAAGGTTATATCATCTGTTTTGAATGTTCCAAAAAATAAAATATTGGTCGAAAGTGATTCATCTGAATTATTGCCAATAACAGATGCAGTAAATGGTGTTTTGTCTTTGCGTGACGATATAACATCGGATGACATTTTTAACAATGCTATGGGGGTGTTTTTTAATGGATAGATTGCACAGAATTCGTCTGTTGTTCGGCGAAGAAAATATAAAAACATTACAATCTAAAACAGTAATGGTTGTTGGTTGTGGTGCCGTCGGTTCCTTTGCAATAGAGGCTTTGGCACGCAGTGGTATTGGTAATATAATCTTGGTTGATTTTGATGTTGTCGAAGAATCGAATATAAATCGTCAATTGTTTGCATTGCAATCTATGATTGGAAAACCAAAGGTCGATGTTGCACGTGCACGGATTGCGGATATATCACCTGATATCAATGTGACAACATTTAATATGTTTTGGGATGATAAATCTGACCCCGATGTTCACCCAGATTTTGTAATTGATGCGATTGATTCTGTACATTCTAAAATTGCTTTATATCGTTGGTGCGTTGCAAAAAATATACCATTTGTTGCCAGTATGGGTGCCGCACAAAAAACAGATATAAGTAAAATAAAGATAGATAAAATTTCAAAAACAACCGTTTGTCCGCTGGCTGCAAAAATTCGTAAATTGGTGCGTGATGAAAATTTGCCTGATTTTCCGGTCGTATATTCAACACAAAGCCCGATAAAAAATGACACCGGCGTTTTGGGTTCTGTCATCACAGTAACGGGTAATTTTGGTTTATATTTGGCAAATTTTGTGACGGATAAATTGATGTCAAAATAGGTATAAAATCCTAATATTTCTGCGGCTTTGCACTTATTCCTAAATGCTGTTTCTGAATTGAAAAGGGTGTGTTTTTGCCCTATAATAAAAATATCAAAAAGAAAAACTTTTTGATGTTTAACAAGGGAGAAAAAAAGATGAGAGGACTTACCGCTTATATACTTGAACCATTAACTTTTATCGGGGCTTTGAATTGGGGACTGGTTGGGTTATTTGGTTTTGATTTAGTTGCATGGATTTTTGGTCCTGCGACATACGCATCAAACATCGTATATTCTATTATCGGTGTTGCGGCATTGCTTTGGCTGATATGGATATTTATTGATAAACCAACATCCAATCGTTAAAGCAAAATAAAATTGTGTCGATAATAAAATCCCCTGGATAAAAACAGGGGATTTTTATACTTGACAATAGATGTTTTTGTGATAATTTTTATTCGTTAAAATATTTATGTATTATGTCAAAAACAAATAAATTAAATGTTTATAATGATAAAGGCACGCGCGTCAGTGAAATACCACTGGGGCGGGCGGTTTTTGTTATACCTGGGGCGATTGTAAAAAATTCCGAAGAATTAACAAAACGAGTTTTGCAGCCAATGCGTTCGGGTGTGAACAAATTGATGCCAGATACCGATATAAAAATTTATGGCGTGCCACATGATTATCCATTGATGTCTGAATTTGGAAAAAAAATCGCACATAAAATCACAGAACCCCTGGTTCGTAATAATGCCCCAGATGCGGCTATGATTGCGCCCCAGTTGTTTATACAATCTTATTTTAACGCATATACCAGAAAGTTATTTAACATGATTTTTATGCCGCGTATATCGGATGAAAAAGGAAAAAGATTGGATGTGCAAACTGCCAAAGCAAATATTCGTGATTTGATAATTTTTGCGCATTGTTATGGACGCAGAATTGCAAACCGTTTTGATACATTACTGTCGCGTCGTTTGCGTTCTTTGGGTTATTCCCAGGCGGATGCCACAGATATTCAAAAACAATTGGTTATACTTTCAGAATCATCCAGTTTTTCATTTGTTAATACAGACAAAATGAAATCCACTGTGTTATCTGTTGTATCCGCCAGTGATCATAAAATGCCTGTATTTGGACATATTTGTAAAGGTGACAGTTCTTCATTTATAACCGTTCCAAAAAACAATTTGATTATCGTGCCTGCGGTATATAGTTTGAATCAGAAAAATGAAAGGGCGCGGCAGTTCTTTATGATGAAAGAACATTGGCCTTGGGCATTGGCGCCAACCGACAACGAAGTAAAAAATTTAGTTCCGGCTGGTATAAAAACAATATATATGTTGAACGCTGTTTTTGAATATGCGTTAAAAACACCATATATTAATTCTAAATCAGAATTGATGGATTTGGCGACATCTCAATCGCGCATAGAATTTATACCTGGGGATTTTCGTCAAACCAAAATGGCACAAAGGGTAAAAAAACACCCCAGTCGCAGAACCTGTATGTTTGTATTGGGTCGTAACGCGTTGGAACATTTTTCAGAACAAAAGGCATTAAAACAAGCCGCCAAGGAAAAAAATAACGAAAAAGTCAGATAATATAAAACCCCATCTTAATCGATGGGGTTTATGTTTATTATTTTAATTTTGCTGTATATCTTGCATTGTGTTCGGCAATTAATTTGCGCGCCAATGTATCAACCCGTGCAATTTGTTCCGGGGTCAGGTGATATTTATTCTTTTGCACCATCGGCCAATTTCCAAAATTTGCCCGTATAAAATATTCACATATTTGCGTATAGGTTTCGCTGTCTGTTGTTTGTATTGCATCATATGTTTCCATAGCGTCCATATATTGCATCAAATTCCAGCCCTGTTCGATTGTTTTTGGCGCCGTTATTTTCCAATTTTTATATACGGCCTGAATTACTTTATATTCCGGACTTTTTTTATATTCTGGGGACAATTGTTTTACCATATTTACACCTTTTGATTATAATATTGCCATAGTAATATAAAATCATGAAAAGTAAAGTTAATACTATAATTGACTTTTTTGTATGAAAATCCTAAGATACCTTGGTAAATAACAAAAATAGGGAAGTGCAAAAATGCCAGAAAAAATATCTTTTTATAATACAATGTCGCGCAAAATCGATACAATTGAACCAATTGACGGCAAAGAATTCAAAATGTATTGCTGTGGGCCAACGGTTTATAACTATGCGCATATTGGTAATTTGCGGACCTATGTATTCGAAGATTTATTGGCCAAAACAATTCGTATGGCGGGCTATAAATTAACACATGTAATGAATATTACCGATGTGGGTCATTTGACCAGTGACGCTGATGCCGGTGACGATAAAATGTTATTGGCGGCGGAACGCGAAAAAATGGCTGTATTGGATTTGGCGCGTAAATACGAAAATGCGTTTTTTGCAGACGAGGCCGCGCTGGGCATAACCCGGCCAGATATTGTTGCGCGCGCAACAGAACACATTGACGATATGATCGCCTTTGTTAAAAAGTTAGAAGATAAAGGTTACGCATATATCGCGGGCGGAAATGTATATTTCGATACATCTAAATTCCCAGAATATGGTAAATTGTCCGGCCAGGATCGCAGTGAATTAAAACACGGTGCCCGCGTTGAACAGGATTCCAGTAAACGCAATCCATCTGACTTTGTGTTATGGTTCACGACATCTAAATTTGCGAACCAGGTATTACAATGGGATTCACCATGGGGTCGTGGTTATCCGGGATGGCATATTGAATGTTCGACCATGGCGACAAAATATTTGGGCGAAAGGGTGGATATCCACTGTGGTGGCATTGACCATATTCCTGTGCACCATGAAAACGAAATCGCCCAGAGCGAGGCTGCCCTGGGGCACAAATGGGTTGATACATGGATTCACATGGCGTTTTTACAGGTCAAAGATGGCAAAATGTCTAAATCATCCGGTGAATTTTTAACTGTGGATGCGCTGGTTAAAAAAGGATATAAACCCGAACATTATAAATATTTTTGCCTGATGTCGCATTATCGGACATCTGCGAACTTTACATTTGAAGCATTGGATGGCGCGAAAAACTCTTATGAAACATTAATTAACAAAATTAACGAGTTCAAGCGGATTGCGGCCAATGATTCAACTGAAAACAAAGAGTTGGAAAACAAATACATAAACGATTTTAATTCATTTATGTTTAATGATTTGCATAACCCCCAGGCCTTGGCGGTAATGTGGGACGCGGTGCGTAATGCGGATATGCCGGCGAAATCCAAACTGAACTTTTTGAAACATGTTGATAAAATATTCAGTATGTCATTGACGGCGGCGATTGATGCGGCACCGGCAACGGTCGAAATTACCGACGAAATTCAAAAGATTCTGGATGAACGTGTGGCGGCGCGCGCAAATAAAGATTGGGCGGCATCCGACCGTCTGCGTGACGAATTGGCGGCGCGTGGTATATTGATAAAGGATATACCGGGTGGCGAATATCAATTATCAAAGTTAGAAAAGTAATATAAAACCGCCATTTTGGCGGTTTTATAAATATATATTTTTTTATCTGGCCGATCTTCTGGATTTTCTGGCGCTTTTCTTTTTGCACCAACCCAGGGATTTGCCGCGTCTATCCTTGGACAATTCATAACCATTTTCGCATTTTGTTGCGACATAGCGGTAAATTTTTCCATTTTCCAATTCAGGCACGGTGATAGGATCGTCACCAAACCATTCAGTTTTAATTTTTTTGCCAGCAATACGAATATAACTGGAATCAGGTGGCATCGCGACACATGCGGCGCGGGTTGCAGACCGATTATACGAAGAATTAGATCTGAATTTAACATTTCCCTTTTGCCATTTTCCGGTCAAATCGCCGGACTTTCTATCTTTGACACAGCGGCCATCTTCGCCAACACAATCAATACAGTCGATAATGCCCTGGACATTTCTGTATGTAGCAGTATCAACATTGATAACATCATCGGCAACCGCAGTCCCGATAAACAAAAAACCGAACAAAAAAGCCAACTTTTTCATAGCAAACCTCTTGTTATACGCATTGAATTTACTGCAAATTGCAACTTTTGTCAATATTAAAATAAGCAGAATATTATTTGAATAATCTTGACAAACATAAAAAAAGTAATAAAATTATATGGCAATACAGGGGTAAATATGGCTGAAAAATTTTGCATTTTTTGCGGACAAAAACCAGAAAATAAAAATATGGAACATGTGATTCCGCAATGGTTAATTCGTTTGACTGGACGCGAAAAAAAGGATGTTTTCGAAAATTTTCCTGCGTCGCACAAACATTTAACCTTTATGCAATATAAATTCCCGGCATGTGAAAAATGCAATTCTGAATATTCTGATCTTGAATCCCAGGTCAGGTCAATAATGATAAATGTTTTGGACGATAAACCAATTTCTGGGACCGAAGCCAGTTTATTGTTAGATTGGTTCGACAAAGTGCGTGTTGGTATCTGGCTTGCCGAAATGTGCTATGACCCAGAATTAAAAAGACAGGTTCATCCAAATTTTTACATCAATTCCCGTGTTGGTAAATTCGATAGAATGTTATCTATTCAAAAAATTCAAATAATGCCTGCCGGCGCCAAAGGAATCTATTTTACCGGTCAAAAATCACCATTATTTCACTATTTCCCAAGTGTTTTTGGAATGTTGATAAACGACCATTATTTCACCAACATATCAACTGTTGATTTGGTTGCGCCCAGACTTGGCTTTCACCATTTGTGCAAACCCCAGATGGTAAATCCATTCAAACCAGAATTATTATGTTCTTTGGAACCTGGGCGTCATCGTATAATAAACCCAGTGATAAAACAATTTATTCCAAACAAAGAATCAATAACTTTTTATCAACCAATATTAAAAGACGAAACTGGCAAATCTTTTATGGCGTATGACGAATATGCTATGAAACATTGTTATGATATAGATGCCGGATTGGGTGGTGTGTTTGTGCAAAAGGGCAATATCGGCAACACTCATTACATGGAAAAAGATGATAAAGTTGGAACGCGGTTAAAGCCCGTACCGGCATTTGATTATTCGATAAATGTATTAAAGTTGCAGCGCGATATATATGAAAAAACAATTGGAAAAACAGGCGAGGCCAATCGCCAAGCCGCTACAACAGATATGATAATCAAATTATATGAACAGGGCAGGTTCCATTTGTTTTAATATAAAAAAACTGCCGTTTTGGCAGTTTTTTAATTTTAACTTCTTTTGTTTTGTTTTTCTGAACCAATCTTACCTTGGATTTCGCGTTTTGCGGCCTCGTAACTTTGATAAGATTTGTTTGTGGCCTTGCGTCCGGTTGATTTATTGCGGCGTGAAATGCGTTCAGATTGATTCATTTCGTCACATTGTTCTAAATTGCGTAAATCTATTTTTCCCATAATTCATCCTTTTTATTATTTTGTCAGACAATGGCGCATAGTATAAATTATTTCGGCACAAGTCAAGCCCCACGGGGTAAATATTTATTTTTGACATGTTTGAATAATACTTTGTAATACAAAACCGTATTTGACTATTGGGGCCTCGTCGGGCGCAACCAAGAAATCGTTTTTTGTAATATCTGTATCAATCGTTTCGTCTGCTGTAATTTTTGTCGCACGCACAGATGTTTTTTTATCCATCAATAAATCCAAACAATCTTTGGCATTTATACGAACCAGCCCGGCAACTTCCTCTGGTTGAAAATGAAAATCTGTAATGCCCGCCGGTATTTTATTTGCATAAATATGCGAAAAAGCGCGATCGTGCCAGTTTTTCTGTGGTTTATCCTGGCGCCAGAACACAATATCCAAAGGAATCGCATCGGTTACATCCATATCCAGTCCAATTTCTTCGTGTATTTCACGCCGAAAAGCGTCACGCACTGTTTCACCCGCCAAAACGTGCCCAGATGCGGTTGTATAAAGTTTTTTGGAATCCATACGAATTTGGAAATAAATATTGCCCATGTCATCATACATCCAACAATGAACAGTTTTATGCCACAGCCCGTTTTGATGAACTGTATCACGGGCCTCGGTCCCAATTTTATTCATATATTCATCATAAATATCCAGATATTCCATGTTTTGCTTCCTTTTTTACAAAAATACTACATAAAATTAAATAATATGTAAATAAAAATAAAATTGAAAAATTGCAAAATTTTGACTAAGATGACATAGAACAATGGTGAAAATATGACAAAAATAGTTGAAAAATTTAAACAATATTCTAATACAGACGATATTTTGAAATTGGTGTATGGTATTCCATCGACCGAACATTTTGACTGTGTTTTTATTGCGCCATCTTGGAATATAGAAAAAGTTTTTGATTTATCGTCAATCAAGGCGGAATTATTATTTGATAACCAGGATATAACCGCACACAAAATTTTACATAACGGCAAAAAATACCTGTATGCGCAATTAAAAATTGGTGCACCAAATATGATAGATTTTTGTGTGTCTTGCAGTGATTTGGATTGTGATAAATTCGTATTTACTGGTTCGGTTGGATCTTTGGTTCCTGAAATAAATCTGGGCGATATTATTATACCTGAATATTCAATATCTGGGGATGGGGCATCATTATATTTGTACGATACATTGGATACAAAAAATATGTTTAAGCCGGCATACTCTAACAAGGAATTAAATCGCTATATTGAAAATATTTGCCAGGCACAAAATATAAATACTGTGAACGCGGTTCCAATTTCCGTGGACAGTGTTATGTGCGAATATCAACACTTGGACGAATTCAAGGCCATGGGCGCAAATATTATAGAAATGGAAACGGCAACATTTTTCAATGCTATGAATTTAATTGGGAAACCGGCATCTGCGATTTTGATAGTGTCTGATAATTCTTCGGTCGGTCAACATTTAATAGACATTGATAAAGAAACGCGTGATAAATACCATGCGGCCAGAACATGTATAAAAAATATTTTGCTGAATATATAAAAAACACCCCGTAAAAACGGGGTGTTTAATTTTCGTGGCGGGCTAGTATTCTGTTGCTAACTTTCCCATACCTAAATACGAATTAAACGCGTACCTTGCCATTGTTTACAATATGATATATGCCATGTAATTTATTGGTTTTTCCAGACCATAGTTTTTGTAGAGCTTTTCCGGGATATTCTGAACAGGCATATTTTCCATTCATCAATGCAAAATATAATGGCTCTCCTTTGTTGATACCACCATCGTGCATGCCATAAAATAAATCCGCTGTTTTGCCGGTATATTTCGTAGAAACACTGCCTATATATTTCATATTTACAGAATATCCACGGCGATTAATTTCGTAATATTCACCCTGAATAAAACGTCCGGTTGGACATTCAAACTGATAACGTTCTGCCCAATGATACATTTTTTACACCTTTTTGCCTTTATAATAACTTAATTTTTTGTAAAATCAAGCAACCTACTGACTATCTGAAAATGGGAGGTGTATAGAAAGCGAGATATTATGGCGTAAAAAGGGGCAATTTTCGCATATACCAGAGTCAATGTATGAAAAATCCCGCTTGAGCGCGGGCTTTTTATCTGTACTGGCATATATGCCAGAATACTGGCGGATGGTGAGGTGCGCCTTGATATACAATAACAAAAATCTATAAAAACTCGTGGGGGCAACAACTCCGTTTTTATGCTTTTTGTAATTGTATATCTGCGTATTGGTCATGCGTGCCCATATTGCACGAAAACAAAATTTTCGTGTGGCGCATAATATGCGCCGGGCACTCTGACCCATCCCTCACCATCATGGGATAAAATAAAAAATCCACCATTCGGTGGTTTTTTATTTTTATCTGGCGGATGGTGAGGGATTCGAACCCCCGGACGAGTTGCCCCGTCAGCGGTTTTCAAGACCGTCGCATTCGACCGCTCTGCCAACCATCCGAAACTCTCTGAACGGCCATATTATATACTATTTTTTTAACAACGCAAATGTAAAATTACGCCAAATCGCATTTTTATACCCTAGGATTTAGGTCTGATTGAATAAATCCCTGGGTTTTTGGTAATATACCTAGTGTCGACGGATAGCAAAATCAAACCAGAGGAGAAAGGAAAATGTTTACTCATGATGACTTGTGGAACGCTATCGAAATTCTTGCGCGAAAAAATAATATGACTTGCAGTGGGCTTGCCAGGGCAAGTGGTTTGGATCCGACGACTTTCAATAAATCTAAACGCGCGTCGAAATACGGCCAGCCACGGTGGCTGTCTATGGAAACAATATCAAAAGTATTGACGGCAACGCACACATCTGCGGACGAATTTGCAGATATGTTTCCGCACGGACAACCACACGAAAGATAAAAAAACCGCCAAATGGCGGTTTAATTATTGTCTTTGATTTTGGATTGCCGCGGATAAAGCAACGGTATCTTTTACCTGATTTGCAGTATCAACGACAGATTTTGTTGCCTTGGCTTCTTTGACCTTGCGATCGTATGTTGCCTGGTTCCATGCATAAATGCCACCCAAACCAGCCAAAATACCCATACAAATCAATACAGGAATCAATTCTAACTTTGATCTTTCCCAAAAACTTTCTTTTTTTGCCATGTTTATATCCTTTGGTTGATCTCTCTGCCTATGAGTAATATTAGAACATATTTTTACGCGTCACAATAAAAAATTTATTATTGCTTTCAAACGCAAATTGTGGTATAATACAGGCACAGCGGCAGACATAATTTATCGTCTGCTTTTTTTATTTGCCACCGCCTATGCGGTGGCTTTTTTGTTATAACAAAGGAGTTTTTATGCAAAAAGTATCATACATGGGAGACGGTGTAACAACCGAATTCGCCTTTAATTTCCCGTATTTTGAAAATTCAAATATTATTGTGAATAAAAATGGAGCAACTGCGACCGGATATAATATTGTCGGCACATCAGCGGGTCTGGATGCAGATATTCCATACACCGGGGGCAAAGTTGTGTTTGAAACGGCACCAACCGCACTGGATAATATAACCATCGCCCGCAGTTTGCCACTAAGTCGTGTTGTGGATTACCAGCCCTTAGCCAAAATTGACCCAACCACATTAAATCAAGATATGAATTATATGATGGAAGTCCTGAAAGATTTACAAGACGAATTGGACGGGCTTGCCACGCAATACAGTGAAATCGCAAACAAAGAGTCAACAGCGGTATTATTGGCAGAAATGGCCGAAATTCACAGCGAGATTGTTGCGGTTGCGGCGCAAATAACCGCCCTGGGCGATGTATCGCAAATACGCAGTGACATTACATCATTGAAAGATGCTGCCAATATTACAAACACTGGAAAAACAAATATTGTCAGTTTTGGCATCCCAGATTACAGTAACGGAACAGACATTTTCAACGCGGCCAGATCAACAGGCTATACAGCACCCACAAATGGCTTTGTTTCTGTATGCCAAACGCCAGCCAGTTCTGCGTATGAAATAACCATAGATAACAATGTTGTTTCGTCAAAAACATCCACACAATCTGCATACAGTGGATGTTTCTTTGGCGCAGTTGCCCAAGGCAGCGTGATAAAAACAAACATGCCAGATACAGTTGCCGGATTATTCTTATTTTTTCCAACTAAATAAAAACTGGGGTTAACCCCAGTTTTTATTTTGTTTTCATATAGTGTTTATACAACAATCCCGCAATTTCAAAATCAGAAAGTTCATCGATATCAACCAATGGACGTTCTGTTTCAAACAAGTATGGATTGCGACCAATTTGATACCATGCCTGTTCCAACATATCGCGTTTCATAATAAATGCAGACCATGTAACTTCATACATTTTTGGTAAATCTTGACTGATTTTATGCCAATAGCCAAAGTTAAAATTAACCGGATTTCCGCGTTCGTCCAACAAATGATGTCTGTGTTTTTTCACAACGCATATAGAATCATATTTTTCATCCAGATTATTATAAACATCCATCAATCTTGGAAATTCATCAAACAATGGTTGTGTTACCTGGCACCACATAATATCTGGTTTGCCGGGTATAGTATCAACAATTGTTTTGACCAATTTGTTTTCCCGGGTATTTTTTCCAGTCAAAGCGATGTCGCGTAAATGAAAATTAAAACCATACTTTTTTGTTTCGTTTTCAACAATCGGATTTTCCGAAGAAACATAAACATCTTTTGGATCAAATGTTTTTAATAATTGTTTTGCCTTGATATCAAACAAACTTTGCCCATCAACAAAAGGACGCAGATTTTTATTAGGCACACGTTCGGAATTTGTTTTTAATGGAATTACAATTTTAAGATTATTTTTCATATTTTTTCCTTTTTTTATTTTTGATCTAAATCTTTGAACATTCCGCGCAATCCAACCGGATTCACAGATATAATTTCAGTATCAGGATAATAAATTTCCGCAAAATCTTTCAATTTCTGCCAACCTTGAACAAGGTATTCTTTATTTTGCTTCCAAAAATTATCCGAAAAACTTTTAGCCATATTTTCATCATTTTTCCCAGGCACAAAGTGGCCACCATTTATTCCACTGCAATCACAGCCGACCAAGAAAATGCGTTTTGGATTTGTAAATAAAGCAAATTGCAATGCCTGGTGTGCAACACTGTTACCGTTCCACAGTGGCAAACAATCTATATCCACAGGAATTTTATTATATGTGTCTATGAAAATATCTGTTTTGTATTTGCGAGCATTTTTCAGTGACAAAAAGAAAGATTCAGGAATATCACGACCGCGACCTTCTTGTTGTTCGCCAATAAATTTGATACAATTATTACCGACATAGTTTTTGAATTCATCCATAAAACTGCTGATTCCTAATAAATCTATGGCGAACAAAAAGTCAAATTTTACATTTTTCAACATACAACTGCGATTCATACCGATATAAACAGCATTTTCAATCGGAATAAAATTATTAACACTGGGGCCAGCCGCAACAATAACAACATCGCGTCCAGTAAATGCACCCTTGAATTCCGCAAAAGCCCGCGAATTAAAATATTGTGTGGCCTGGTATCTGGACACTATTTTTGATAGTTCACCCAGTGGCATGACATTATTGTACACTTTTTTGATTAAACTCATTTTTCTAAATCCTTTAAGCATTGTTTAATATCATCAAACGGCAGTTTTCTGATTTGTTCATGTGGCAAATTCCACCATTGAACCTTTAACAACTTTTTAATTATCGCAGGCGAAAACCGATATTTTATAACCCGTGCAGGCACCCCAACAACAATTGCATACGGCGGCACATCATGCGTAACCACAGCCCCACTGCCAATAATCGCACCGTTATGAATAGTAACCCCAGATTTAATAACAACACCAGCACCAATCCAGACATCATTTTCTATAACCGTATTTTTACTGATTTGCCATTTCTTTTTCGGACAATCTGGATCAATCCAGTTATCATATTGAAAAGGCGATGTTGATAACCAATCCTGGGGATGAATAGTTGCGCCAATCAAAACATTGGGCGCAATAGAACAATAACGACCAATTGTTACAGATGAATCTATTTTAGTATATTCGCCAATGTAAGAATATCGACCAATCACAGTTCCCAGTGCGACGATATTTTTATGAATCAAACACGCGTGATTTTCAAATTCAACAAAAGAGTCAGATAAAACAGCCCGGGTAAATTTAACATCTTGGTCTTTTGTATATGTAACTTTATCAAACACATTAACATCCGTGGGCGCGGCGACAGATTTATTTTCCAGTAAAGTTTCACGAACCTTGTGACGGGCTTTTTGTGATGGAATAAAGCAACATAAAATTCGAACCATAAATTTTTTCATCTTAAAATTCCTTTGGTTTGCCCACAGATATAGTATAAACCCATTTCTTTCCAAAACGCAATGTTATATTAAAATACCGCCATTTCAGTGTTGGGAAAAACAAAATTCGTACCATTTTTATACCACGCATTTTAATCGA
>Ga0310786_10008251_pt1 | contig 13404 bp, 13 predicted proteins | sample AusTroGonzalo_MG_FD_203881 | JGI IMG/M metagenome (GOLD analysis project Ga0310786, IMG submission 203881) | Bovine rumen microbial communities from tropical cattle in Woodstock, Queensland, Australia - Gonzalo_03 (v2) (version 2) | ecosystem: Host-associated > Mammals > Digestive system >... | reverse complement strand
TGCCCATGCGCCTGGTGAGTCAGGGTATATCCACAATGCTATTGACATCTGTCCGGTTGTGTGATACGGATAGCTGAAATAGAACCTTCCCGAACGCCAATATACTGGTGATACTTTCCCTGGAGTATTCCAGCTACCTGAGTTTTCTACCGTGGCCGTAGCTCCTGACGTTCCAAGGTTGGCGTAGCTGTTGCTATTATTTAATGGAAACCAAGCTCTAAGCGCCATGTGCAGTCCCTATACGAATGTGAAGTCGATTGACTGGGTTGAAGAGTTATACTGCTGGATGAAGTTGGCCGACGAGACTACACGCTGCCATGGTGTCCACGTACCACTAGAACTATTATGGCTTCGTATACATAATATGCCGGTGCGGTAGTCTTGAGCGATTTGACCTACCCACGTGTCACTGTATGCTTGAGCATATAATCCACCGTCTCGTACATCATTGGATGTATGCCATCCTAATGCCCCAGAAGGCATGTTAGTAGCACTACCAACATAGTATACACCATTGCCAACACATAAATTAGGATCAGACTGACCGGAACCGGCTGCACTACCATAGGTACCTTGGTAATTGTAGTTAGCGTTGCCTGAGGTAAACTGTGCGCCCCTGAACAGAATCTTTGTCTTTATCCAGTTGAGGATGGTGCCCATGGTACGGTATAGGAATACGCCGTTTGTTGCACTCTGGTCATTGACACGAACAAACGCGACCGCATAGTTTTCTGTGAGAGTGGCAGTCGCTTCGGGCATTCCGCCGTTGATAGCATACTCGGCTGCCTTCTTTGTAGTTGCTCCGGTTCCGCCTCGTTCAATGGGCAGGGTACCGGATGTAATTGTCGACGCATCGGTACTACCATATATCTTGTCGGTTACCTTTAACGAGCCATTCACCTGAGTCGAGTTTAAATTCGCCATATTGACACCGCCTTGTGCTTAATTTACAGTTTATATGCGGTTGCTACTTGGACCGTCGATATAAACTGCCATATATGAAGCAGAGACTACTACAGCAAGCAAGCAAGCAAGCAAGCAAGCAAGCAAGCAAGCAAGCAAGCAAGCGCCTAACTAACCTATCCGGCCATGGAGGTTTCCATGGCTAATCTCAACTCGACTCAAATCAACGGTTCCCTCAAGGTCACCGATACAATCTACGGAAACCTGTCTGGAAATGCCACCAGCGCGATATCGGCAACATCGGCTACTTCCGCCACCAATGCCACCAATGCCACCAAGGCCGACTATCTCACTGGATTCACGAGACGAAACGGATCGATCGGTTGGGGAACCTTGACATCGGCGAATGGTTATACGTTTGTGACCGATATCGCCCATCAAGGTTCTGGTGATTCAGGAGATATTGCGTTTGCTGGAAAACAAGTATCGACGTCGACATACGAACTATCCTGCCAAATAGACGGTTGCTTCTACCAGCGAACCGGATTGAAACGATGCGTCGATACGTCGGAAGTGAACTTGCTGGATAAGGCAGTCATGCAGTACAATTCATCAACCGATTCAATTGATTTTTCTTTTCAGTAATCAGTATTCAACGAGTTCACTTTCTTCTTAAATCACTTCATTTATAGACGACCCGTGCACTCCGCCGTCTTCGTCAAGCGACACCTTCCCGTCACAGTAGTCCACCGCCGGGTAAATCTTGACTTTCGATATGGTCCACTTGCCTGTACCGTTGCTGTAGTCGGTTCTGAGCCCAACAAAGCCACCCTTGTACGTGGACATCCAGGTAGAGTCTACAGTAAAGTCAGCCTCGTACTGTTTGGAGCCCGATGCGGCGTTCCTCGCCAGTGTACCGGGCCAGCTAAACCCGTTCAGTGCATTGTTCACTGGGTCCGTACTTTCCCATACTTCAGTACCGTCCAGCTTGACGTTGACACCTTGGAACCACGCATTGAAACTGGTCTGCTCGGTGGATATGTTCGTATATCCGCTCCAAGTGAGCACGAGTGACACATGGTACCTGTAGACTCCTTCGATTCGCTCGAAATAATACCCCCTCATACAGGAGTTCGCCGTAGACGCTGTCGGTGTATATGAAGCCACTGTGGTGGAAACTATGTATCCTTTTGACTGGCCTGTATATGCGCAAATGTTCCCACCCCTTTCCGACAGGGTTTCGGCCCCGACTGTGCCGTTCGCCAGTACGGTCGCCTTTCCCTTTGTCTCGTCCAGGGAGCACGAGTGGATTCCACCTAAGTTGTCGAACGACGTGCCAGAACGGTACAGTCGCAGCACGTCGTCCGCGCTGAGTGAAGTGCCGTATATGCGGACGTCGGAAAGCATGCCCTTTAACTCGTTGTTATCGGACAATGTGGACAATGTATCAGCAGTATTCAGTCGTCCTATGCTGGCATATGAGTTACTTTTTGTCAGAGTGGAACTTGCACTTACGGACGAAATGGCTACACCGTCCAGATAAGTGATCTTTAACCCGCTTCGCTTCCATGTCACGGCGAGATGATACCACCGGTTCAGCTCGACTGAATATGCAAATGACGTACGGTTATCATCATCAACGATGAAGCCTGTAGTAGTCAAGTTTACCATTACTCCCTTACCCGCTGTAGTACGTCCGCACCATAATGCCTGATTGGTACTGCGTTCTGACGCATTGAACCATAAGGATATAGTAAACTCCTCCGTTGTCGACTTGATTGGGTCTGGTATAGGGAATATGTACTGGTCTCCGGAAAATGCCCATGCCGCGTTGTTTCTAGGACTTCCTGGCACATATCCGGTAGCAGTGGACGACCGAGTGCCGTTATGAATCCATCCACTTTCGTCGTATACCGTTGTCGAGTTGAATCCAAGTGCAGTATACTGCGGCATGTTTACCGAAGGAACGTAGGAAGTGTATGCTCCTTCTTCTATCTTCAAGTCCCAGAAATATAGTGTCACCGATGTAGAACCGTTTGAGTAGCTGTTAGTACGTACTACTATATCCTGGGCATTTGCTGGTGCAGTCCACTTCCACACGTAGAGTCCGTTCTCTTGGTCATTGACGTAGATGTTGTTCTTGTTTAGGTTCTGCGCTGCATCATAGTTTCCTACCGACTTGGTTGTTCCTATATTCCGTATATACAGGAACAGCGTAAAGTTGTTTGTCACTGCACTGCCGGCTGTATGGGTACCTGGTATGCCGGATGACTTTACCTGGATATAGTAAGTCTTACCGGCAGTTACCGTAGTCAACGTACCTGTATGTGCGACAATTCCGTCTGTTGAGGCAGATGTATGTGCATACTTGGATGTTACAGTCCAGTCATTCCTATTCCATGTTATCATGTTTGGCAGTGCATCCACGGTAGGTCCGGCGAGCTTGAAGTACAGTATCAGCGCATTGGATATCTCGTGTACTTCCCTTGCCGAAAGGGCATGGTCGTATATGCGGAAGTCGGATACCGACCCAATCAGTGGGTATATGTTACCCGTGTAGTGGAAGCATCCAACGCCTACGCCGTTTCCGTCCGAATAGGTGGGAAGGGTTCCGCTGAAAGTTGCCTCTTCCACTAGCGTACCGTCGCGGTAAGTGCAAATCTTGGAGCCCTTGCGGGTGAACGCGATATGGTGCCACTCGTTGTCAGGTATGCCGGTAATTGTATATGCGGCCGAGCCGAACCTCAGCACGACCCCGCTGGAAAAGGAAGTATTCATCCCGTAACCGAATCCGCCGGCATCCGCCCGTCCTACCGTAAATGCAAACATTGCGGCGTTTGTATGGGCCGACCAGTCCTTCTTGACCCACATGCACCAGGAGAAGTCCTCGACGGTGTAGTTGTAGTCGGTAGTAGTGCTGTATACCAGGTTGGCCGCATTGTTGTTGAACACAGCAGCCTGTCCGGTCTTGCCGGTTCCCCATGAAACGGGGGATCCAGTCATCGTTGTCCCGGATGCACCCCGGTTCTCGGTAGTTCCGTCAAGTGGTAGCCATAGTCGAAGTGCCATTGGTTAGTTCCTTATACGAACACGAAGTCAAGTGACCTGTCGGTCGAGTTGTACTGCATGAGGCAGTGTGTCGCCACTTTGACCTGGGTGGCGTTCAGCGTACCTGTGGACGGGGTTATGGACACGTTCGGGTTGAACCTGCTCGTGTCGGTAACGGTGCTGGTACCGGTGGTGTTCTTGGCCAGGATCGGATAACTTCCCGTGTTCGACGAGTCAGCCGTCTGGGTTACCTGGGTGTCGCCTACGCTGAGTGTGCATGCCTCTACCTGTCCGTTCGAGTTGACGAACACTGGAGTAGATGCGCTTCCCGTAGGGAGGGAAGATGCGCTGACCATCGTATTCTTGTCATAGGATATTTCGGTATATGACACCGAGCTTTCTGCCGTATTTGATACGAGCGGATGCCATCTGTCAAACGCCGCGGACGAGTCGTAGTTACGAACGGATAGCGGCAATACCGTAATGCCGAAGTAAAATCCGCTTACGCCCTTACCGTATATGTACAGCTTGCTCCCGTCCTGATACAGCTTCAGTATGCTGGACCAGTCGGCTCCCTTTGAACCGATGCAGTTTAGCTGGGCGGAAAACGTGTTTGTACCCGAACTGTTTCGGATGTTGACATTTAGCGTAGCGTATGCGTCACCGCCTGTTGCCATACTACGGACAACATGGAACGTGGCGCATGTGTCTTTATTTGCTACCGGATTAGCGTCAAGATAGCCGAGGCACCGGTATGTGGTGATATTCTCGAAGGATGCCCGTCCGGCGATACCATTTCCTTCGGAAACGATGTCATACACCGCCTTGGAACTGGGCACCGTCGTATCGGTACTGCTGGAACTTATGGACGTGGACACGTCCTTGCCGGCTGCGGTACCGAGGCCGCTAACCTGCGTGGAAGCGATGGCGATGTCCCCGAATGTGGCCGAGACTACGCCGTCCGTCTCGCTGAATGCGGTCAGGGTCTTCCCTGCACCCGGCGTAGTGCCGTTCAGGTTGCCGTCCAGTGACTGGATTGCTGCCGTGATGTCGTTGGCTATGTCGGACAGTGACTTGCCGCTGTCCTTGATTAGCGTCCCGGTAGCCTGGTCGAACGCGGCCAGGTGTCCGTCGGTTGCCGACGAGGGGCCCACTACGACGCCGTCCAGGTTGGTCTGGATTACGTCCCAGCTGGCGGCCACTGTCTCGTATGTGCTGGATGTCGCAGCCGGTGTATTGTTGGTGTTGCATATGAGCATGTCGCCGACTTCCACCGGAATGCCGTCAATCTTGCCCGCGGCAGACACCTTGTACGTCCAGCCGCACGAAGCGGCCGGGGTGAGCGCACCGTAGTCACCCGTGGTCCCGCCGGCTATTACGTCCTTGTACACGAGGGCCCCGGCGAAGGAGGAAATCCCTTCGGATACGGCGGTCTGCACGAACGCAGTGGTGGCAATCTGGGTGCTGTCGTCCCCGGTGCTTGCCGTCGGTGCAGTCGGGGTCCCCGTGAGGGCGGGGGATGCCAGGGGTGCCTTCAGGCTGAGGTCGGAGGTGAGGTTGGTGACCTGCGACTCGGAGATGGCGATGTCCTGGAACGTCGCCGAAACCTTTCCGTCGGTCTCGGTAAGGGAGGCCAGGGTCTTCCCTGCCCCGAAGCCGGTTATTGCGCCGGTCCCGGTTTCTGGCACGTCGAGCGCACTGATGGCCCCGGTCACCGTGGCCACCGTGGCCGCCTTGTTGGTGGACGAATCGTATGTTCCGTCGAACGCCACCGGGTCCTGCTTGCCCGCGGCCAGGTCGTACGCCTCCTTCACGTTCTTCGGCGTTGCTGCCTTGTCGGTAGCGGTACTGGCATGCGAATCGAGCAACTGGACGACACCCTTCTGTCCCGTGGTAGCATCCGGGACACCCTTCTTGGTGGCCGTAATCTTTCCCTTGGAATCCTGCGACACGGTGTCGATGAAGGCCAGCGCCGTCGTTTCACCGGTTGACGGGACGGACGGGCTGGAACCGGACAGGTCGGCTGTGTCCACCAGTCCATCAGTAGTGGTCACTACGGCAAGCCCGGAAGTGCTGCCTATGTGCCCGGCGTTAGTGATGTTCCCGTGCACGTGGCTGGTGGGGGGCATGGCCGTGGGGAAGTCCCTCACCTGGCTGGTGATGATGGATATGTCCTGGAACGTGGCCGATATGATGCCGTCCGCTTCTGATAGGCTGGCCAGCGTCTTGTCAGATCCACCGGATGCACTTACCACGAGGTCGGCTACATCGAGTCCGCCGATTGCCGTGTCTATGTCGGTAGACTTGGCGAAGCTCTCGAAGGTGCCCTTCGGCGTAAGCGCGGTCGTAGTCGTGGTACCGTCGAACTCGGCCGCGGCCCTGGCGACCTTCCCGTTATCGGACGCGTCGGTCACCACGAGCTTGTCCCCAGACGCTATGGCGACATCGTCCGTCTGGAGGGCGCCGGTGTTCTTGATGTTTCCGTGCGTGTGCGAGGTCGGGGTACGTGCCGTGGTATAGGGGTCGGAGGACGGCATGGCGATGGTATGTGTTCCGTCGTATGCCTGTGCGGTCGTGGAGAGGGTTATGTCGGCATGGGAATGCTTGCTGGATACGGCATCGGCAACGTCCGTTCCCTTGATGGTGGAAGTCCGTATGGAAGCGTCATCCGCGTCCCTTAGGACGACGTAGTCGTTACCGGAAGCCGCTGCGGCCGTGTCGGTGAGCGTACCTGTATTGGAGATGTTCCCGTGCACGTGGGATGCCGGTGTCACCCCGGAAATGGTCACCTCGGTGATGCCAGTCACCTGACCCAGGCTGTTCGTGGTAATCTGTGGTACCTTCGTAGCGGAACCCTGTGCCGTATATGCGGTCTGGGTGTCAAGCTTCGCCTGGCGCTCGGAGTTGATCTTGTCGTAGAATGTCTGTAGTCCGCTTAGGTTCAGGTACTTGTTCGGCATATATTGGTTTCCTCGCAACTGACAGTTTATAACAAAATGAAACCCCGCCAAGCGTCCGCGAGCAAGCGGCTCATATCAGGTAGCGCGGGGACCAAAAATCCCACCAGGTTGCCTGGTGGGATTTGAAACATCGGGTGCAGTAGATGACTAGGTCAAAGCACCAATTTCCTGAGCAGTGATAGCCGTCATCACAGGTTCATAATCCTGCAATGCAGTATACACAGCACCGCTAGTAACCGGAGCAGTATCATTCTGAGTAACAGCAGTAGCAATAGTGACTTCAGAAGCCGAGATAACACCGTTAGCTTCAGAAATCGTGGTGATGAGCTTGCCACTACCACCAACTTCATTAGCCGTAAGCGTAGCGATGGCAGCAGCAACAGCAGTGCCATTTACAGGGTCAGTGCCAGAAGCGCTGTATGTGCTGGACACAGTCACAGACTTCTTCGTAGCACTAATCTGTCCATTGCTATTCTGAGAAATAGTATCAATGAAGGACAGAGTGTTACCACTAGCAGTCGGATCAGAAACAGCGAGGCTTACAGCCGTCACTTCACCACCAGTAGTAGTGACAACAGCGTAGTTAGCGGTATCGCCAATCTTACCGTCGTTAGTAATGTTGCCGTGAACGTGGTCAGCAGCCGCAAAGTCAGCAAAAGTCTTATCACTATTCTTAATCAGCTTACCACTTGCACCATCGAACAATGCGATGTGGCTATCAGTAGCAGAAGCAGGACCAACAACAGCACCATCAATATTGGTCTGGATGAAGTCCCAGTTAGCAGCGATAGTAGAATAGTTGACAGCAGTAGCAGCCGCAGTTTCATCGGTGTTACAAATAATCATATCACCGACTTCAACAGCAACACCATCAACCTTACCAGCCGTGGTAATCTTATACACATCACCCTTATTAGCAGCCGGGGTCAATGCACCGTAATCACCAGTAGAGCCACCAGCCTGAGTTCCCTTATAAACGAGAGCGTCAGCAGTAGCCATACCCTGTTCGATAGCGGTCTTCACGAAAGCCGTAGTAGCAATCTGTGTAGAATCATCGCCAGTAGCAGCGGTAGGAGCAGTCGGCGTGCCAGTCAAAGCGGGGCTTGCCAACGGAGCCTTAAGACCCAAATCAGTGGTCAAGTTAGTGACCTGAGATTCGGTAATCTGGATGTTTTGGAAGGTTGCAGAAATCTTACCATCTGCTTCTGCCAAAGTTAACAGTGTCATACCAGCCATAGAGCCTTCGTTGTCCTGAACGAGGTCAGATACATCGAGCTTCTCTATTTCAGTGGTAATTTTGGTTTTAACCTTGTCATAGAAGGTCTGTAGACCGGTGAGGTCCAAGTATTTGTGAGGAGTAGAAGCCATATGGATATCCTTATGTTAAGCTTTAACATAGATTTATAGCGGCAAAACGTTTTTTCATCTTGGAAGCAATGCCGTCATGGCATATTGCCGTCTTTCCTATATCCATTCGGTCAATCCGGCACGCGTGGTCACCGGAGTTCATTTATGTCCTCGTCGGTGATGCGGGGGACCTCGATTGCCCGTCCGCCGATGTTGCATACCGTGTCGGACTCGTTGATTCCGAGGGTAAGGTCGTTCCCGTTGGCATCGGTGTGCGCCCGGCCGGCCGATACGGCCATGTTCCCGATCCTGGCAATTTCCCCGTACTCGGACACGGTAAGGGCAATGGAGTGTCCGTAGATGTCCTTCTCTGCGTATTCTGCACGTTCGGCGGCAATCGGCTTGCCGTTGATCTCAGTTATGTATGAACGCGTAGCCACAGAAAGAACCTCCGGGATCGGACTAACACATGCAGTTTATAGCAAAATGAAACCGGTCCGTTCGCACGAAATGAACTAATTTAATGCGGTACAAAGTCGAAGGAATCCTATGCAAGAAATCGCTCCAAACTTTGCCGTCCTTTTCAAGGAGTTCGTCCAGGCGGCCATCCAGGCCAACGACAAGAAACTGAGCATGTGCACCAAGCTGACAAGCACGGCAAGCGACCGCAAGGTGGAAGTAGTATATGGCTTCACCCAGGGTACAGTGAAGACCCTGGCATGTGCCAAGGAATGCTCGGTTACGGTGGCGCTCAAAGGCGCCATGGATGGCATTCCCGATGGAAAATATGCCAGTGACGACTATGAACTTGTAGCCGAGGCGAGCCGCATGATCAGTGCCTACCTGGACGATGCGTTCAGGCGCAACGTCGAGGAACAGCAGGCGAATGCCGAAAACCGACCAGCAAGGTGCAAGAAAAAGACCAAGGCTGTCCAGGATAACGAATAGGCCGGAGCCTGACGGCCCAGCGTTTCCGGTTTCGACCTAGGACGCTATTTTTCGTCGTAGTCGTCGTACCACAGCGGCGAGTCGTCGTAGAACTCGCACGCGTCGTCCGTCATGCTGGCCAAGAGCAGCGCCCGCCATAGCTCAGCTGGCATGATGTCCACTGATTCTTCCATTCGTCCACCTCCTTACTGAAGAAATACTGGATTAGTTTATATGTAAGTACGTACGAGTTAATTTGTACGTACTTTTTTATTTGTAAGCAAAAAGTAAGTAAAATGTAACTTTTACCCGTTTTAGAACAAATTAACCATTTCTGCCATATTCTACGCAAAATCCGCGTAGAACCTCCCGTTTAGTTTGTATGTAATCATTCTAAACAAAGTAACGGACAACGATTATGTTGTTCGAAACGAAAGGAGGCCAATATGGCTACATACAATGAAAACGAATACAGTTCCAAGGGAGTCGGCACGGCCGGTCTCACTTTGGGCATCATCGGAACTTCCCTCGCTTCCGGTGTCCTCAATGGCACCGGCCTCGGTGGAATTTTCGGCAACCAGAACCCGGCAAGCTCAACGGTGTACCAGCTGTCCCAGAAGGACACGGAAATTGCACAGTTGAAGTCCGAACGCTATGCCGATGCGCAGGTGAAGGAACTCACCGGCGAAGTGTGCAACCTCAAGCAGCGGGTCACCGCCATCGAAGTTGCCGAACCGCTTCGTGAACAGATCATCAATGAGCGCCTGAGCTGTGTCGCAAACACGGTGAACCGCCTCGTTCAGCCGATGATCCCGAATGCCAACGTGGCACCCGGCTGGGGCCCTGCGTTCGTATCTCCGTTCCCTCCGGTACCTCCTACCGTGGTGTCCGGCTCCACTAGTTCCACCCCCGCCACCACCAATGGTTAAGGTAGAACATGAAGATAGCAATCGAGAAAGCAGTAGACGCGTTTCTTGGCTTCATGGCTGACCAGGTGGCCCTTATTCCCAAGCTGGGTGACCGGTTCCTGGGATTTGCTGCCCTTGGCTCGTTAAAGTCAAACCCGGCTATGCTCATCAACAAGGTACGTCCTTGGGCTGAGATGGCCGGGATTGTGACCGACGGTATGGTGAACGTGGATGCATTGAAGGCGGCGCTTAGCACTGCCTTCGCCAATGAACCATCGGTATCCTACTTCGGTTTCAAGTTTACCAAGGATGACGCGAACGCTCTGCTAAAAAAGATGCTGCCGAAAGACGAGGTAGACGATGAATGACCTGATGGAACGTACCAAGAATGCCCTGGTAAGGCATCTGGAGGACCTTCTGGATGAAATCGATGAACATGACGGCAGGATATGCTCCCCGGAAGTTCTAGGCGGAATCCACAAGGTGCTCTGGGCGATGACGACCCTTGATGGGATAGGCGGTAAAGATACCGAGGTCGAGGTGAAGACCAAGGCCAAGGAGAAGACCGCTATCTAATCGATAGGTCCACAATGGCCGTTCGGCGGATGCCGGGCGGCTGTTTTGTGATAAACTACTGGAAAACGGGGAATTTTTCATGTCCACTTTGAGCTCATACGAAAACTACACTACCGAGAACGGGTCCGAGTATACTGCCGAGGAAAAGGCGAAATTCGTGGCGACCGGAGTGCTACCGGTATCCGGAAAATACCATACAGATGATGCAAAGCCAAAAACCAAGAGCGTGAAGCTCAGTGACCTCATCGGCGGAGGCAGTGACCTTCCTGAACACGGTTCCCAAGATAAAGACAAAGTACTTACCGTGGTAGGTTCCAATGGCGACGAAATTGGATGGAGGACTGTAAGTGGCGGTGGCGGAAGCAGTATTATCGTTTTAAATGCTGTTCTTGATGGTAGCAGTATTTCCGTAACATATAACAATTCTGCAATTCTTCCTTCTCAGGTAATTCAGATGTTTTTACAGAATCCAAACATGATTATCCGGTGTGAAAATGGTGGGAGTATCTACATATACCATGTAAGTAACTATTTCAATGGAGAACAACAATATATCTATTTTGACAACTGGGATTATGGCAGCGGTGGAAATGAAGGAGCAAACCATGTTATATGTGGCAACGCATGCGACCCGAATGAAGAAGGCTGGTTCTTTGATAGGTCATACTAAATTTGTATATTTTCTTCCATGAAGAAATATACCATACTATCATTCAACTTCAACGGCTACGACAAGGTTCGCGAGCCGTTAATTGTTGATGACGACGCTGAATACGTTTTCGTTACCGATCGACAAGTTAGTTCAAACAAGTGGAAAGTCACCGTTGCACCGGAACTTGCCAACCGGAATCCAATTTATTCATCATACTATGTCCGGTGGCATCCGTTCCAGTATGCAAATACCGATACGGTCATAGTGCTTGATGCATCGGTGCAGATCAAGGATTCATTGTACGATATATACAATGAATTCATTGAGTCGGGAGCCGAGTTCGCTCCTATGTGCAGTGTTTTCCGAACTGACGAGGACAAGCTGGATTATTGGTTGGAAAAGACAAGGCGTCTCAGTCAGGAAGACGGACATCGGCTTAGACGATTCATCGCGAAACTTCATCAACCAGACTGGAAGGGTTCGCTTGGGATGAGCATAGCCATTTACCGCAAGACACCAACGGTCGACAGCTACCTGTCGCACGTATGGGATTTCTTGCTCACTCTAGGCAGCAACGGAATCCCGAACAGGCTAGACGAGATAGTGGCGCACAAGCTAATGTACTACTACAGGGATTCGCTCGACCTGTTCCCCCTGTCCGTACAGGTAATCCAGTCGACATACATGACTTACTGTGCACACAACAGCGACGTCCCGGTACAAAAGTACAAGGACTTCGATCAGTGCTTCTACCTGTGCAACTGTCCGATATCCCCGTCACGGTTCGACAAGTCGCTCAATTTCCCAAGATACTATAGGTTCAAAACGGAAGCCGTATTGCTCACCAGGTACCTTGATTCGCTGGACCTGGTCGAATGGCTCGACCACCACCTGAACAAGGTAAAGTTCGAACATATACATGTGTTCGACAACGAATCCGACTATGACGTGAAGGCGATATGCGACACCTACAACGAAGTATATGGCGACCGCGTATCATACCAGAAGGTCTATGGGCAGCCCAGGCAGTACAGGCTCTATGACGCATACATCAACGGGATGTCGTCTGCCGAATGGGTGATGCCAATCGACGACGATGAATACCTGGACATAGGTGATTTCGACTCTGTGCATGACGCCATAATGTACTATAAGAGGAAGTTCCCTCACATGATGATGCTCGGAGTCCGGTGGAAGCACCTGTTCCCGAAGAAGTTCCATTCGGAACGGGACGGAAACGTACTGGACTACTGTACCGAGGAAAATCCGGAACTTGCCAAGAGTTTCATGCACCTCGGCGATGCCGCGATAAAGACTATTGTCCGTCGGTACGGCAACGTGCACTATGAAGAAACATGGGAGAACCCGGCCGGTGGCCATGTACCCAAGCATTCATGCTTTGTCGGTGCCATAACCAGCGACGGCAACGCGGTTACCGGATGTGGCATACCGGACTGCCCGGATAGGCTGGTCGACGAGAGGATAAGGCTGATCCATTGCCGCTACAAGGGATTTTCCGACTGGATGAAGAAGTACGGGAACCCGGATGGAGAAAAGAACTGCCGCACGGTGTGCGACAGTTATCAAAGGGACAAGAAGTTCAAGTTCAATGACCTCTTGGAATCTTTAGCGTAGTATATTTAGGAAATTTAAGCATATCGTTTTGTTGGAACTGGGTAGCTCATTCCGCCGTTTATAGACATGTTTTTCGCCCAAATAGCAATGCCAGTGATGTTGAACGATTTGCCTACCCCGTTTTGACCAAAACGTATCGCATAAAAATCTTTACGATCCTGCTCGATAAGTTGGATTCTCGCTTGAATGATTCCATCAACGTAATATGTTTCTACATTGTTTTCTAAATCCCATACCATAGCTAGGTGCGATAATTTATACCTTATATTGATTCCCGGTTTTAAATAGTTCCATGTACTATAAGTAGCGTCATTAAAAAATTCGGTAACACGTCCATCAGCTGTTAGCGGACCGGCACTTCCAAATTCAGTATTGCTCCACAAGGAGTCCAGAGCCATTAAGCTAGGATTCAAGTAGATGCCACTGCTAAGGTCGCCTCTCGTTCCGG
>Ga0310786_10008250_pt1 | contig 13404 bp, 12 predicted proteins | sample AusTroGonzalo_MG_FD_203881 | JGI IMG/M metagenome (GOLD analysis project Ga0310786, IMG submission 203881) | Bovine rumen microbial communities from tropical cattle in Woodstock, Queensland, Australia - Gonzalo_03 (v2) (version 2) | ecosystem: Host-associated > Mammals > Digestive system >... | reverse complement strand
TTTTAAATAGGTTATTTTGGGTATGTATTTAGTTATAATTTTTATTTTTTATTTTATTCTTATTTCAGTACTTTATACTTACTTATATATATACTTATATCTATATATCTATTCTAACTTTATTATATTTATTATTATATATTGCATTATTAATTTTATTAATCTTAATTATATTATACGTGTAAATATATATATTAATTTTTCTGACCGAATTTTTGTATATTTTCGGATAACTAAAAGCATAAATCCTCGATTGACAGTACTTAGAGTGACCTCAATTCCCAACTGTTTTTCTAAAATTTCGGATTGGTTTTTTTTAATCACAGATAAGGAGCAAACACTATGAATAAGCTTGCTGAAGCTCTTACAAATGCTAATATTCCAGTGCCTTCCAAGGACACAGAGACCTTCAAAATAGTGCGCTGGGGACGTAACAATCGTTACTGGCTTAAGAAGTTCGACGGAGGATACGTCTTTGGTGACTTCGTAACAGGCCTCAATGACCACGTGTTCGAGCGAAATTTTAAGGGTGAGAAGCTTAAAATCGCCCAAAAAAGCATGCTAAAAGCACGTGAAAAAGTTGAACCTTTGTCATTGACCGTCAATAAACATGCCGCTACCGTAGCCCAAAATCTTTTGAGATCAGACCTACATCAAGCGACCAAAAACGTATATCTCATAAAAAAAGGCATTTTTTCCCATGGTTTGATGGAGTATAAAGGCGCACTTGTAATCCCCGCATATGATATCAATGGGAAATTATGGACGTTACAATTCATTGATACAGAAGGAAAGAAGCGATTTTTAAGTGGTGGTAAGAAAAAAGGATGCTTCTTCACTATCGGCTCATTGAGTGGGGCTGAACGAGTCTTTATTTGCGAGGGCTACGCAACTGGAGCTACTGTTTACGAGACAATGAACGAGCCTGTCGTAGTTGCATTTGATTCCGGGAATTTGAAGCCGGTCGCCCAGGCTCTTCGAGAAAAGTACTCAAATATCAGGATTGTTTTCTGCGCTGACAACGATTGCTATCATGAAAATGGAATTAATCCAGGCCTTGAAAAAGCAAGAGATGCCGCTCAATCAGTCGGTGCTGAAGTTGTTTTTCCTGAGTTCAAGGATTCATCAACACACCCAACAGATTTCAATGATCTTATGATTCTTGAAGGTAAAGATGCTGTAAAATCAACAATCGAACAATCTCTTTCTCATCAAGATCCGGCTGAGCAAGCTAAATCAGTTGAAAAACTTAGCTCTGATTCAGAAGTTCCCGATGGCTTCGTTTTATCCGATGAAGGTCTGTTCTGCCTCGATAAAAAGCAATCTCCAACCAAAATCTCGAATTACATCAAAGTAATTGCTTTCACAAAAAATAACGACGAAGTCTCTCGGCTCGTTGAGTTCAAAGACTACAAAAACAACCTGCAACGAATCCTTATCAAGCCAAAGATGTTTACAAAGGACGGCGACCAGATTCGGGTTCAATTGATCAGTAAGGGCTTTGTTTATGCCGGAACGTCCTTATCCAAGCGAAAGCTGTTTGAATACATTTCCAGCTCCGTACCAAACAAAGAATTGGTTCTTGCGTCTCGCACTGGCTTCCTCAACGACGTTTACATAAGGCCGGATCAAGTGGTCGGGGAATCTGATGATGAAGTAATTTTGGATACCGCTGTGAATGATGAATCCTACGGAACTTCAGGCACTCTTGAGCAGTGGAACGAACTTGTTGCGCGATGGTGTGTTGGTAATTCTCGACTGATTTTCACAATTTGTACGGCATTCGCCAGCGTCTTGCTTAGAATCTGCAACGTCCAAAATTTCGGATTTCATATTGTCGGAAATAGCTCTTCGGGTAAAACAACCTGCTTGAAGGTTGCTGCTTCAGTGTTCGGTAATTCTAAGTTCGTCGTAAGCTGGAAAGCCACAGATAATGCTATGGAAAACATTGCTTTTAGACGGAATGATTCTTTGTTGATATTGGATGAGATTTCCGAGATTTCACCATCGAAAGCAGGTGACGTCGCATACATGCTCGCCAATGGACAAGGCAAGAAAAGACTCGATAAAAACTGCAACGCGAGAGAAACCTATTCGTGGACTTTGATCTTTCTTTCCAGCGGAGAAGTCGATTTGAGCTCACATATGGCTGAAGACAGCAAAACCTCCAAAGCCGGACAGAAAGTTCGATTGTTAAACATCCCAGCGAAGGCTTCCAAAGACAGCTGCGGCATTTTCGAGAACCTGATGGGATTCCAAGACGGAGCGGAATTCTCCGATTACTTGAGAGAAAACACTTCGAAATATTACGGCATTGCTTCCGTAGAGTTTATCAAGCACGTGTTGAATCATCAGGCTGATATCAGAGATTTGTATAAGGAAGAATTTTTACGATTGAAGTCCCTGTATCTTCCGAAAAATGCGGAAGGGCAAGACATGCGCGCCTTTGAAAGATTTATGTTAGTTGGTTTTGCCGGCGAATTAGCGATCAAATATGGCGTTGTGTGTTGGCGACCGGAGACTTCGTACAATTCCGCAGTGTCTTGTTTTAATTCCTGGCTTGAGGACAAGGACGGAGTTGGTGACGACGAAAACCGCCAAATCATCGATCAAGTAAAATCTTTCTTTGAATTGCACGGACACAGCCGTTTCTATAATTTGAACAAAAAAGCTTACAACCCTTATAATCCTTACAAGTCAGATGAATATATTGATCAGAAAATTCTCAACATGGCAGGTTACAAACAGACTGATGAAAACGGGACGACTTTTTTCGTTTCTCCGTCCGTGTTTCAAAAGGAAATCTGCAAGAACTTCAACCGAAAAACTGTTATCTCGCTGTTAATTGATCAAGGCTTTCTATTGAAAGACCACAATGGAGATTACCGCCAGCAAAAATGGACTCCAGATGGAAACAAGAAAGTCTACGTAATTTCAGGCAGCATCTTATTGTGAGGCATCCGATGAATAAAAAAATCATAAGTGATAAATCAGAAAAGTTGGCAAAAATTATTTATGAAGCCATCGTTCGCTACATTAATTCGAAAAACATTGAAATTGGAGAAAAAACTCATCATTACCGACTTGACTTATCTCGGATTTGGAGGGGTAATAACGCCAGTTATATTGACCCGTTGGAGAAGTAATATGATTTCGAATACACAAAACGATCTGAGCATAATCAAGCAAATCATTGCGCTGCAGAGCATGGACGAGGATTGTCTGAGAAATATATGGAACAAGTTTTTTGACTGCAAACCTGAAGTTTCGAGTCGTCAGCATATGGTCGCAAAAATAGCTTACAAGATTCAGGAGCTTGCTTATGGCGGAGTTGATCCTGCTACTGAAGAAAAAATCAGAGAGCAAGCAAAGAAGACTTCACTCAAAAACAAGAAGAAAAAGAAGTTCCAGCCTCAGATCGGAACGAAAATCGTTAAAGAATATCACGATAAGACTTACGAGGTGCTTGTTGTTGATAACGGATTTGCTTATGAAGGCGATGTTTTTAAATCTCTCTCGGCAATTGCAACCAAAATTACTGGAACAAAGTGGAATGGGTTAAAGTTTTTCGGAGTAAATGCGTAATGGAACAGAAAATAATTCGTTGTGCCGTTTACACTAGAAAATCCTGTGAAGACGGACTTGAGCAAGAATTCAACAGCTTAGATGCTCAAAGATTGGCGGGGGAAAATTACATCGCTAGTCAGATTCACGAGAATTGGAGGTTGATTTCAAAACATTATGATGACGGAGGCTTTTCCGGCGGCAATCTGAATCGTCCTGCTTTGAAAGAATTATTTGCTGACATCGAAGCCGGCTTAGTCGATATGGTCGTGGTCTATAAAATCGACAGACTTTCTCGATCTTTATTTGATTTTTCGAAAATTGTTGAGCTGTTTGAAAAGCACAACGTCAGCTTCGTTTCAGTCACTCAGTCTTTTAATACATCGACTTCTTCAGGAAAATTAATGCTGAACATTTTGCTTAGTTTTGCTCAATTCGAAAGAGAAATGACCGGTGAACGTATCCGAGATAAATTCGCTTCCTCTCTCAAAAAAGGTCTTTGGATGGGCGGTAATCCACCGATAGGCTACGAGGTCAAAGACCGAAAACTTGTCATAAATGAGGAAAATGCAAAGCTGATAAAATTGATTTTCGAGCAATTTATCAAGACTGAATCCTACTTCGAAATCGCTCACGCGCTCAACAAAGCTAGTATTAAAACCAAAAGAGGCGGTCTTTTCTCTCCGCAACACGTTCAACGAATCCTCAAAAATCCGTATTACAAAGGCTGCGTTACTCACAAGGGAAATGTTTATCCGGGCGAGCATGAAGCCATAATTGATGAAGAAACTTGGAACAAAGCACAGGAAATCTTCAAAGCAAAATCGATACCGGGTCGGCGGAAAAACCGATCTCAAAGCCCGTCATTTTTATCCGGATTAATCAAATGCTGCGATTGCGGATGCTCAATGAAACAGACCTATACATACAAGAAAAATCTGCGTTATCGTTACTATACTTGTTACAACCACATCAAATTCAAATCCTGTTCAGCTCCGAGACCGAATTACCCTGCCGAACCTATTGAACAGCAAGTGATCGCTGAAATCGTCCGTATTTTAAAATCTCCCGAGGTTGTTATGCACTTGAACCGTTTAGCTGAAGCAGATCAAAAAATCGACAAAACTCAACTCCTTGCGGCTCTGAAAAATCTGAATTCAGTTTGGCGTTATCTATATCAAGCCGAGCAAAAGAAAATCGTAGACATGCTCGTGAATGAAGTCATCGTAAGAGAAGACGGTTTAAAAATTAATCTGAACCTCGATGGCTTTGATCCGTTGTTAACTCAGCTGGCCAATTGAAAGGGTAACACATGGAATCATTGCAACAAGAAATATTTGTACCGCTTCGAATTAATCTCAAAAAAGGTCAGAAGGCTTACTACTCAAAACCAGATACGAAGAATGTCGATACGCCTCTCTCGAAAATCTTGGTTAAGGCTTACATATTGCAAAAGCGACTGATCGAAAATCCCGGACTGAATCAAGCGAAATTCTGTAAGCTCAATAAAATCTCGCCTCGCTATTTTCGAGCAATCCTGCAGTTCAATTTTCTCAGTCCAAAGCTCAAAAAGCGCATAATGGAAGGCTGGATGCCGACAAACACTTCAACTCAGAAGATTCTTACGAGCAAGATTCCTCTGTCGTGGCGGGAACAGGAAAAGATGATTACATGATAGGAAGAACATAGACAAAGATTTGACTTTTAAACAAAGATTTGATACTATGATTAAGTTGGATTTGGAGGTGTATGATGAAAAGGCTGATTTTAGGCTCTTTCCTGAGTTTTTTGTTATTTAATGGAGATTGTTGGGGAATGAATATAAGACAGGATAGTGTAGAAACGTCCAGTGATTCCGATCCATCAAGAAAAAGGCGGAGAGTGGCTGTTAATCAGATCGAAGATAAAAATTCTTCAGATTCTGTTGTAGATTTTTACACAGACTCCGATGGTTCTTCTTTCTCTCAAGAATGGATTGCGGATCACGCTGAGTTGATTCAGAAAGCGTGTTATGAAGAAAAGGCTTTTGAGGAGTTGATTGATAAAATTGCGGGATATTCAGATTCTATAGAAGATCGTGAAATGTTATATAACGAGATTGAGAACACGTGGGATGGAAAAAATATGTTTGGGGCAATAGTGCTAAATAATGGTTGTTTTGCTGTCTCCGATGCAGAGCATTGTGATTAGCAACAAAATAAGAATCAAAAAACAGCGGATTATACGGTAACTGGAATGGATTGTCAAGGCTGTGGGTGGTGGGTCTTGCTCGCAATTGAGTCTGAGCTGTTTTTGTTTCCGTTGTTGTGCTCACTATAGTAGGTGTTGTGGGGTCTACTTGTGTTAGCTTTCTATTTTCACTAATTCTTGCTACTTAACTAGCGCCTATTTCATTTTATATCGATAATTTCTATATGTTCACCGAATCCTCGTTTTCCGAATGCTATAGTTATTCTTTTGTTTATGGTTTCGTCATTGACTATGAGCAGGCATGTTGGCCAATCTCTCCATAATTTAGGGCACTTTTCTTGTATTGTCACATTAATATTGTGAGATCCTGTTATTTTTTTCAAAATACTTTCTACTACCATTTGATCTATTCCTAACTGTCCAGAAAGATATTGTTGAGGCGTTGGTATCGTTATACTTTCCCGTAAATCCTCACGTAATAAACTATTTAGAGAACATATAAATAATTCCAATGTCGGTTGATATTTTCCTGTAATTCCAGGCAATATTTTTTCAGAAAACTGTTTTAATTTATTGAAAGATGTTGTTCCTGAGACCGTATAAATTGAATCAGAAAATGCACCCTTTATATCTTTCTTTATATTATCGGTTATAATATCTCCGGGATGTGAGGTATTTCGGCATAACATATACACCAAGTTTCTGATTGTGCTGACCATACATGAACCTTGATAAAAAAGCTGTTTTGAGGCTGTTTGTGGTATTAGGTAAGCGGCATTTGGAATAGGAACACAATCATATGGGTCGTATGATACGCTCAATTCTGGAATTGGTTCATCCGACTTTTCACAAATGTCTTTTATATCACCCCAACTATCTACCAATTCAAGAGAAAATAAAATTCCCACAACTTTATATGCTGCATTAACACCACTTAAGCTTTCTTTGCATCTTTTCGCTACTTCTTTATTAGAAAGGGCTTTATTAGCTATGTTTTTATTTGTGCCTAACATAAAGCAAGTTAGTGTTCCTGTCCAACAAGGAAAATGTTTATTGACGAACTCTCCGTCAATTGTGGTTTCTTCAGTTATATCTTTTATTAAACAAAACGTGTTTTTGAGTTCAACTTCTGCCTCGGATACTTTCATATTATGATATTTCTTATCCTTATATGCTTTTCGAAACCAATTAGCTAAATGCTGACGTTTTTTTGTTGAATAAAGAAAATTTACAAGTTTGCATGCATATACAGCTTTTGTTACGCTTTCTGCAATCTGATCTTTTTTACTTTCTTCTGTTGTGTTGTATTCCTTTATCTTCTTAGCGATCATGCTTTTGCATACATCATAACAAGAACCGAAATCATCGACCGTTATTTCAACCTCTCTAAATATCTGTTCTGCAACTACTTCATTATCACCAGATGATGCATTTGATAATATACTACTTATAGTCTGTTTATATTCATCTGAAAAATCTAATCCACTCGCTTCTATCAGCAATTCTGCCGCTTGTGGCGCCATATATTTAGGCAATCTTGCCTCAGTATTCATCGTGATTCCTGACACTCCAACCATAAACATCATAGCAATATTTTTAAAAATCTTTTTCATAATGGCTCTCTTACTATCCAGTTAATGATAGCGATTTAAAGTTAACGAACAGTGAAAACTGCATTTTTATTATTAAAAAACGTTTCGACCCAGCAGATTCTCACGAACAAAATTCCGCTATCGTGGAAGGAGCAGGAGGAAACGATCATATGATAAAAAAAACTCAAGAAAAACAAAGAATTAACTTGATAATTAACGAAACAGAGTTATATTACAACACGATTAGACATGGAGACAATTATGTACGCAGTGAGCTTAAAAAATGAACAAAAATCACCACTTTACATTGCGGAATTCGAACAGCCATTTGAGGCTTGTAAATCGGGTACAAATTACGAGATATACCGCTCATACCATAAAAGTAAGGAAGCGGGAAAAGACCTCATCGATTTTAATGAGTTGATCTGGCCTAATGAAATCGAAACAATTGTAGATACCTTGAAAGCTAACGGAATTAAAGAATTCACAATTTCCTGCCGTTCTACTAACCTGATAGATTGTCTGGCTGTTTTTGAAAAATTCAACTGTAAAATGAACGGTTTTACTGAAGTCAAAACCGGCTGGAAACGTATAGACGGAAGCGTAGAAACTATTACTGCTTTAAAAATGAGGATTTGTTAATACTACAATTTTCTCGAAACTGAAAATTATGTTATAATTCATCGTGTTTACGGAGAATGGTAGAGAGTAGATTTAAAAAAGGGCAGGACAATGTTTGTTGCAGAGAAAGTATTACAAGAAATAGTCTACTTGTTGAAGCTTAATCATGGTCGCATGCACTTGATTAAGATGATGAAAGAGTTGTACTTAATTGATAGGCTGTCTATTCAGGAACGAGATACTTCTGTTTCTGGAGATGCTTTTTTTAGTATGCAGCACGGACCTGTTTTAAGTTTCACTTTAAATATGCTGAGAGATATTTCTAAAAATCAATGGGGAGATAATCTGGAGGCGATAAAAACTAGAGACTATTATCCAGATATTTCATTGACCAATGATCTGGAATGCGACTTGTTGAGTGAAAAAGAAAAAGATTATATAAGATCAGTTTCTGTTCAGTTTTATGAATATTCTCCGGCTGAAATAGAAGAGTTTACTCATTCTCTCGAGGAATGGAGTGATCCTCAGTTAAGTAGTAAAAAAATCAAATTTGCTGACATTATGAGAGCTCTTGGAAAAACAGATGAAGAAATTATCGAAGCAAAAAAAGAGTATGATTTTTTAGAAACGTTAACTGATCTCGGAAGTAAGTAATATGATGTTAAAAGGAACTCTTTTTTGGGCAGAAGATATTCCTGCTGAAGGTGTGCCGCATTTTGCAGTTATCGTTTCTCAGGAGAATGAGCATGGCGAAGTTTTAATTATCCCTATTTCTTCTATCAAGTTTTCCAAAACAGGTCAGATGGAATATGACGGTCAACGATGCAAATATTACGATAATGCTTGTGTTATCACTCCTGAGGATATTCCTGGTATTATCAAGAAACCTTCGTTTGCTAGGTACCAATATGCTACGGTTTCAAGTAACTTTGAGTTTTTGAAAAAGCAATTACAATCCATTTTTAAATATAAGGGAAATGTTAGTGAAGAGCTTTTGATTCGGATTCAAAATGGAGCAAACATATCGAAAGAGATACCAGAACGGTATAAAAAATTCTTTGATTTTTTTGAAACTGTTGATTTCGAGCGAGAGTGCATTCGTTAGTCAGATATCAATCGTTAATCCTGATTAATCTGACATTGATCAATCGATTTTTGAGAATCATTGCGGTCCCTCGTCGTCAAATAATCCCGGTTTTGGAGTAAAGATAACAACAGTGTTGAAAAACGAGGAAGGATTTGTTCCTATGTGTTTCGGAGTAGCAATATATAGTCCCAAAGCCTCTTTTAGAGAATTTTTTTTGTTACCAGAATTATCTTTGAAAGATGCTCTCCATTGCGAGAATAATTCTATAATGATTTTTTCATCTCCAGAATTGGTTTTTAATTGAGGATAAATCTCTTCAGGTGAAACATTCGATTTGTATTTAACTATTGAATTGTTTACTCCTGCGTGTGTCGCGTCATGACATAAAGTTTTAGGAGATATTACGGAGTTGGAACTTGTCCATACTCCTGCTCTCCATATACACGAAGCTTTTCCATCATCTGTTCCTTTAACATAATAGATATTTGCAAGTGGTAAATGAAATGATCCGTGCCCTTGGCCAGAGTAGTACATTGTTGTACCTGGGTACATGGTTTGATGTGATAATGCAAATGCATATGCTAAATCAATTTGGGTTATTTTCAACTTCGTAGGATCTGATGCTCCTCTTTTCTGTGATATATTTTGAATTATATTCGCCATTTGCTGTGCCATGAATTCATTTTGCGAATAATACCTTTTAAGTTTCACTAAATCATTTATATAAAAGAGGAGAATAATCAACACGGGCATACAAACAGCAAACTCAATGAGGATTGCTCCACGAGATAGTTCTTCTTCGTTACGAGGTTTGAGAAACTGAGCTAATTCTTTGGTAAAATATTTTAATTTTTTGAAGATATTAAAAAGATAACATATTGATTTAAATGATTTTTTTAGTCTCTTACCCCCCCCCGTCAAATATCTTTTTGGCAAACCATCTCATAACGAACTCCTTATCACAAAAACTTACACGTGGGTAGTTTCTCAGATATTTGTAAATTTTTTGTTAATAAATTTTTCGTTTTTCGATGAGTTATTTACGTTTTGCATTACGATACATTTTTGGCTTCTTCATATCCAGCCCACTCTTTAATATCTTCGCTGATGTCAGAGAGAGCGGAAGTCAGTTCTTCCTGAGTCGAAATGTCATATATATGCGGCTCATCATCAGTTTCTGTCGCGCAATCATCCAGATACGAATAATCAAAATTCATCTCTGTTTGTGTTACCGGATGTTTATACTTATCTTGCTTTCGGTATTTTATTAAGTAAATTCGCAAATTGTCTTCCCAATCATTCTTCAATTTTGTACAAGCGCTCTTCGTTACTTCTTTTACCGCGTCTGTCGCACTTTTTCCATTCCAATTTCCGTTTGCATCTGATTGCCATTGGTAATTGTGCAATGTGCTGCCGTTTGCTCCTGCCCATAGTGCTGCGTTGATTGGAAGAGTTAATCCCGAATGAATAAACTGCATCTTCGCTCCATCATCAATATTGTAGATATCAAACCTTACGTTTGAATTATTTTTCTCTTGATTTGAAATATCCAGAAAATGCCTGAATAATCCAGGTGAATTTACCCCTATATTATACTTTGTTGAAGCAGAAATGTTTCCCAACTCTTCCGTACTTTTATCAAACATCATAAATTTCGGGGTATATGTTCCGATATCATCTGCCAAAAAATAAAAATCTCCTGTCATTGATTTTCTGAAATGATGATGCCATCCGCTAACACCATGTGCCTCTGGATATTGACCATAAATTTTATGAGTAGTCCAACTCCCGATATTCTGATCCCAAGCTATGCTTAGTTCATGTAAGTTTCCTGCCTCTGATCTCCCATAAGATATCAAACTCGAATCATAGGCAGGTTTCCCACTCACATTTTGCGAAAAATCGACTGTTCGGCTTACTTCCGGCAGCCTTATATTTTTGTATTCTATCACCGTGCTCGGATTCAGAGGAACTACCTTGTCATATGTCACCGATATGTCCGTTATCGTCATGTTTGAACTGTAAACCGTACTATTATTTTCTTCTGTGTTTATAGTTCCAGAGACACTATGATCAATATCCCTACTAGCTGCTCCAATTTGATTTTTTGTACTACCGTTCACTCTCCACATTACTCCGTCGTGGAAGGTAACGTAGGAGATCGTATTATTTTTGTGCCCTATGATAAAATTTCCATTCGCGTAGCAAACATCTCTTATATTTTCAACTGTTATACCTATATTTCCTCTCTGCCTCCAATTAGCTGTTTTAAATTCATCTCTTGATGTTGCAAGCAGTCCATCAGCAGTCGCAATCATCATCATCAAATTCGATCCATAAGCTAACCCTGCAGTGTAAGCATCATTGACCCTATACCACCTTGTATTTCCAGGTGGAGATATTTTATTCCAAGTCACTCCATCAACTGAATTGTATAAATATCCTAATCTATTATTAACCGTCCACCAGGTATTGTTTATATGATAAGCTCCATTAAAATAATCAACTGAACTGTCAGGCATTTGCCCTGCAATTTCCCAATCAAATCCATTATTAGATATAGCTACATTTCCGTCGTTGTATATCATCATGTATTTTGCTGTCGCATTTGCATTTCGCGACCATTTAAATCCTGCAGATGCTGCAGTGCCAACTGGCAATATGTTTTCTTTAAAAATGTAATGTTCCCCATTATCGTAGGATATACACATGTCTTTACCTACTCGCTTGAAGCTAATAGCATTCGGCAAATCTCCAGTTGATGCCCAATTCGTCAGATTATTAGTTTGAGATTGCCAAGTAACACCAAAATTGTCGCTATAATTTATGGTATTCGCCTCGTTATTCTGCGTATTGAATCGATATACCCTGGTTCCGTCGAAACGAAATCCATCTCCCCATGTAGAATATCCGACAACCTGAGATTCTGAAATTGTCCCCACCATCTCCTTCTTATGTCCTGTAACATTGATAGTTGCGAATGAGACATTGCTTGGTTTGGTCACAGTTACTTGAGTTTTTTGCTTAATCTCGTAGGTTGCTGTAACTGTAACATCTCCCGTGGTCGTGAAGGTCACCGACTGAGTTCCGTTTCCGTTATTTTCCATTTGCGACGGTTCAAGACAGAAGTTGTATTCTTTATATAATTCGTGTGTAGTGTCGTTTTCGTTCGAGCACGGATGCTCGTCATCACCGAATTTTATGGTTCCGGGGGTATCAATCGAAACGATTACTTCCAAATCTCCCTGCCCTTCGAAATTAATCATATTTCCGTCGGTAATATACAAACCTGTGGTTGTATCGGCAGTGTCGCTCATGTTCATAATGCAGTTATCTTTGTTCGTTATTTCTATCCACTTTGCGCTTATTCCATGAGCTTCATTAGAACTATGATAATATATTATCATATTATCACTTGTATTAATTACCCCTGAATAAGTTTCGGTAAAAGTCTTGTTTCCACTAAAACTTAGTGTAACCAGGCTTCCGTCTACATCATAATAATTAACATCTCCTATTACGCTTGAAGACCAAACAGAAAATCTGGTATATATACTGACATTTCTCAACCAAGGATTATCCATCCAATACTTCATGTACGCACCATACATGGCTATCGCCCAGCAATAACTACTACCAGAAAGTCTATGCCAACTTTTATCACTCCCTGATTGGAACGAACATTTCACACTTGGATCACGATAACTGAGATAAGCATACCAATTACCTGATGCATTCGATGCAAATCTAAGGCCATCAATTCTCAGCATCTGATTTTTCAAAACAACTGACAAAATTTTTGTATTCTGCAAATCGAACTTCAACTTTTGTTTGGAAAAAACCAGTTGAGAACCAGATACTACTTGTTCTCTTACATACTTCTTCGAAAAACAGCTTGCGGGAAAGGTAAAAGTTGTTGGTCCATGTATCATAATCGGCGTTTCGGCAGTAACAGTTCCTCCCGATGAAATGGTCGCTCCGTTTATATCTGTTTCTCCCAAGTCGTTCGGATTCGAAAACGTTACTTTTCCATTGTTCGGCACCGCCTTCACGTGCAGCACCGAACCCGTCGGGCAAGTGATTGTTCCCGTTCCGTCGCTGTTATGAACTACATCGGCATTGCCTCCTTCATCCTGTAATTTTGTCGTCGAATAGCTGAAAGTCGCGTCTTCGTTCGAAAATGACCCGCTGTCAGGCGTTTTTGAATCCAAACTCAACCCTGGAACCGACGCTTTTTGGACTTCGATCGTTCCGACTTGCGGCGAGCCGATTGAGACATTTGTCGGAGTCAGCGTGACCTTGTAAACAGGATTGCTGTTGCTGTCGAAAGTCTTTATGTATTGAACTTTT
>Ga0310786_10008249_pt1 | contig 13404 bp, 6 predicted proteins | sample AusTroGonzalo_MG_FD_203881 | JGI IMG/M metagenome (GOLD analysis project Ga0310786, IMG submission 203881) | Bovine rumen microbial communities from tropical cattle in Woodstock, Queensland, Australia - Gonzalo_03 (v2) (version 2) | ecosystem: Host-associated > Mammals > Digestive system >... | reverse complement strand
TTGCACGTACTTCATGCCCACCACGCCAGCAGCCTTGTTGGCGGCAGAGTTGGGGATAGCAGCCCATGTACCATAAGCAGCTACGCCTATACCAGCCACGCCACCGCTGTGCATAGTCTCGTCTCCACAATGATTGTAAAGCCACTCTTTCAGTTCCTGACGTCCCTCCGGGGTATTAGTAGGGGGAAAGGAGATATCGTATGATACCCTGTTCCACATGGCACTGTACCACTTATCGTAGCCCTGCATCCATCCGTAGTCAGGGTCATCATGTGTTTGGGAACCAAAGAGCCTGCTGTAAGTTCTTCCTCCGTAAGTAGGCACATTAGGGATTCCATTTCCCTTAGCCATACCCTCGGTATCACTTGTCTGATAGGCCATCAGCCAGGTGAAATGCGACGGATACTGATTCTCGGATAGCGAAGCATCAGCATCGCGATAGCTGTTTATTTCGTGCGTAAACTGGTAGCCGATGGCAGCTGCCGAGCCACAGGATCCTCCATCCTGGTTGAAGATAGGAGGAAAGTACTTATCCTGCCCGTTATAAACAAATGGGGGCAGCTGGGACTTGACCTTACGTGCCTTGCGGCGAGCCACATAATCAGCAGGCTGCGCCTTAGGGGTAACATCATACTTCAGGTTAGGAAAGACACTACGGTCTATCTTTACCACTTTGCCGTCAGGCAATGTATAATCCTCAATCTGAGCCACTGCGTTAAGAGCAGAAAACATGCTTACTACCAGAAACAGCTTTTTCATTGAACTTTAAACTTTGAACATTTAAACTATATCTCCCTCTCCATCGGGAAAGGACAGGGGTGAAGCCTTAAAAAAAAGAGGGAGTCTCTGGGGAGAAACCCCATAAACTCCCTCTTATATAGATTAGTTAGTTACTTTACAATAACCTTCACACCATTCAGGATGTACATACCCTTGCCCAAAGACTTCAGGCTGTTGAGGGTAGCATTGGTGCGGAGTAACTTACCGTCCATGCTGTAAACAGCACCAGCCTTACTGATGTTCTGGATAGCAGAAGGAATGGTCTTCACGGCATCGACAACATCGGCACCGGCATCACCCAAACAGATACTGAAGTCGAAACTATCTACGTTGGGATCAATCTCAGGACACTCTTCCAACTTCAGTACGGCACTGCACTGGGTAACAGCAAGACTATTATCCGAATCAGGATGTGCAACACCATTGCCGCTGAAGTAGATATCCTCCTTCTTGAGCGTGTACTGTGAGAGAGTTCCCATCAGTCCGTTCACGGTAGCACCCTCAGTTACTATTTCCTGTGTACCAGGCATAGTGAACAGGATAGGTTCTACGTAGTCATCCTCAGCATCGTAATCGGCAGTGTCACCATAGATGAAGAGTGCAGGCTGACCAGCCTCGATGGTCTCGATAGCCTTCAGAGCCAGGTATACCTGTGCATCTTGCTCATTGATGTACTGTCCCACGGCAGTGTAAGCACATGCATCACCTGATTCATCCATAAGAGTGATGCTGACGCTGTTACACCAGTCTGCAATGCGACCGATCTTAGCATCTCTGTAGAACGAGAAGGACTCGGGAGCCTCGTAAGGTTCGGCTGCCTCTACGAGGACAAGACCTGAATTAGAGCTGGGAGCTGTAGCATCCCATGTTACGAAGCGGTGGTCGAAGTTCTGAGAGTGCAGATAGCTGCAATCTCCACCGTCAATCCTTACGCCATGAATCAGACTGCGCTGGAAACCGATAGCCTTGTAGTCGAAGAAGGTAGGAATAAGCTCCAGAGAGTTGTTGGCATTTTTAGCGCCCTTACAATTCACGAAGAGACCGGTAGCCTTGTTCTGGATAGCATAGGCAGGAGCCACCTTGTCGGCACCCTTAGGCAAAACAGACTTACCTACCTCGGCATTGAAGTCAGAACGGTAAGCAGCATAAGCCTGAGCAGCATTAGCAATATCGTCGGCAGTAGCATCCTTGAAGATAACCTTATTGGTTGCCGTGTAAGCACGCTGGAGCGCCTTAGCACTCTCGCTCTGCTCGGAAGCAGGAGTTACAGGATAAATCTGGAACTCGGCTGCATGGAAGTAGGTCCACAACTTGTTGTACTCGTCTGCGCTAGTTATCTCGGGGAAGGGGTCAAATTCTATATTACCACCGCCATCAGTACCATATCTCTTAGTCAGGATGAAGCGCAGATAGCTGTAAGTACCACCCAAGTCAACGGGAAGACTGGTTACAGACTCGTTCTGAGATGTGAACGGAGTCTCGATGTAACCGATCCTGGTCCAGTTCTCAGCATCATTACTACCCAAAATGTACATATGGATAACATGACCGTTAGTAGCACCCTGACGACGTGTCACATCAATCTCGATAAGTCCGGAAACAGGCTCGTTAAGCTTAACCTGTAGATAAGCAGGCTCCAAAACTTTAGAATGATAATCACTATGCCAATAAGTAGTGATAATGCCGTCAATAAGGCTACCGATATTCTTACCCTCACTCTCATCGCTTGCATTACTTGAGAGCTGAGAAACGTCTGTAATCAGGGGGTCACCCTTAATGTAGGTGGTGCTCATGTCAAGCGCCATAGACATATTCTCCTTGGTCTCCTGGAGAAGCGCATCCTGTTTTGCCCACAGGTTTTCATGCTCTACGAAACGGAACATGCTGACATCCTTATCTTCTATTACCTCGGGATCGGCAAAGTACATATACATACCGGCACGGGTATCTTCCTTTGTAACAAATTCCAAGTAGTAGTTGCCTGTGCTCTTATCACCATCCATCTCATCGCTTCTGACACCAGGAACTACATAGTAACCGAACTGGAGAGAGTCGCCAACAATCTTAGAGTTTCCACCGGGTAAGCTAGGATCGAATCCGTAGTCAGTATACATCTCCTTGGTGGGGAACATGATGTGATACCATGTATCGGTCTTTACGCCGTTAGCCAACTCCATAACACTCTTAGACATAGCCTTAAGCATTACAGCATACTTATGGTTCTTTGCAACTGTGTATTTACCAGCATCGTCGTAGTCCTTCACCTCCTGATAGAGTGCGTCATAGGCTGTAGCAATGTCAGTGCTTGTCCACTGACCAGGCTGTGTACCTTCTATAACACCCTTTGTAAGATCCTTGTAGGTAGCCAGTGCATCACGCAACTCAGTAGGATCAACCATACTATTCAGGAATGCCTGATAAGCATTCTGCAGTGCCTGATACATTTCCAAAGTAATGTCAGCATCCTCTACCGCCATATTCTCTTTATAGATTCTGTCCAGTGTCTCAGCTACCTCGCCCATGGCAGCAAACTGAGAATTAGGATTAGGACTTACAAGAGATATCTGAAGCTCTGCAGCATGCCAGAAGTAACGATAATTTTCGCTACTACCGTCTGTATTGGTACAAACCACACGGATATAAGTATAAGGCTTCTCTACATAGAAAGACACTGTACTCTCTGCACCAGCCGCATAATTAGGAATCTTCAGGGAAGCTATCTGCTCCCAGCTCTCTTTCCATTCTTCTCCCATCTCCAGCTCAGAAATCTCGGAATCGTTAGTTCCATAAATGGTAAAGGCTGTAGGACGGTCATTAGATGCACCTGCTCTCTCGCAGAGGTATAACTCACAGTCACCAACCATATCCTGCATGTCAGCAATCTGGAGGTAATGTGGTTCTTGTGGAGTATTGGACCATGCTGTGTGCCAATAGGTGGACTTATCACCATCGATGAGGACACCGTCTGAAAGGTTACCACCGTCTTTGCTACCATAATCATTCTGGCTATAAGGTGAGGACATCTGACTGGCAGAAGTAATTAACTTGGTCTTGATAGCATCCTTGGCAACGTCCAAATCTGCCTTGACCTTGTCACGCAGTTCGTTGTTCTGAGCTACAAGGAGATCATGATTCATCATCATCTCGAAGTTTGCGATGAGTTCTTCTGCTTCAGCTTCAGAAACAGGCTCCAGATACCACTCACTAGTCCAAGTGTCTGACGCCTCTGAAGTTCTAGTATAGGTTCTTCCCCAGAACGAGAATTCCAAATCCACGCCACTATCGGTCTGATAATAGCCAAAGGGTGAATTAGTGTCCTTAACGCCAGTACCGTGACCCATCTGATGAATGTAGTAGCCTCCGCGGGGCTCGAAGGCAGGACGGATGGCAAAGACATCCCTCTCATCAATATCACTTCCACCGCCTTCTATACCGTATTCCACTGGCAGGAGGCCGGCAAAGTCGAATACGACGTAGAGTGCTTCGCTTGGATCGTCTGTCATTTCAATACAGTCTGCATCATACGATGACTTGCTAACGTAAGTGCCCATACCAGCATTCTGGAGCGTCAGGCTATCGCCAGTCTCGCTCTTGGTAATCTTCCAGATGAAGTTGGCCAGGTCTTTCTTGACAGTTCCATAAACGCCCTTGTTGGCATGAGTCTTATCGTATGAGGCTGCCCAAGCCTTATCTACGTATCCGCTCTCGTCGTATTTCGACTTGTAGCGCTCGGCAGTATAGATACGATAATAGCCGTTCTCGGGTACATAGGGAACCTCGCTATCCAGAATCTTCTGATACATAGAGTCTGCTACAGCACCCATATCTGTAGCACCTTTCACAGTCAGAGCATCGGGATCACCGTCATAATCATAGTTGGGGTCCAACATCTTCTCGCCCAAAGTATGAGCATCCTGAATCAGGGTCCATAGTTTTGTCCAAGTCTCAACATCGGAATATTGGCCAGGTTCGGTACCTAAATCAAAGATCGTAGGAAATTCAAGTTCACTATCCAAAACGTCGGCGTATTTTAGACACAAAGCATCCAGAATTGCATATACGGCATCCTTTCCTGGAGGAGCTTCCAACGTCCAAATATAGGCAGGATCATAGCTATAGCAGGCTACGGGAATAGGATCTTCCTCCTCAGAATCGCCAAGCTGGTAAGTCCAGAATACACGACCGCAATCTGCCCATCCACTTTCGCCATAGGCAGTGTTGCAAGCACGGATAGCAAATTTTCCCTCATCGTTCATAAAGAAAACCTGTCGTTCCCAATCATTACGATCGTTAGTATTACTGAGCTGCAAAGAACCAGGATCCAAGACGGCCTTGCTGCTGCTCTGCGTGGTGTTGGTGAAATACTTTCCGGTTCCTCCATCCAGGCGGATACCTACATCATAAAGTTTTCCGCCAGATTTCTTAGAAAGGACAAACTTACCTCCTTCTTCCTCGGATTCACTCAAATCTCCATCAACGGTCACATAGTACTTGACTTCATTAATCTCCGTTACGATGTAGTAAGAACCTTCTTGTATGGCAGCCATGGCTGCGTCATACCGTGACTTTGGGGGATCTGCGGCATACGCATTACCCGAACTGAACATTGTTGCCAACATGGACAACAACATCACTAAGAAAATGTAATGTTTTCTCATTGTTTAAAAAAAGCTTTAAGGTTTATAATAATAAATAATGTTTTTATAGTTGGTTACACAATATAGTTTTAGTTCTCTCTGGTAAATAGTTTTAGTTGGTTGTTATTAGTTAACATAGTTTTATCATGCAAATTTAATCTTTATACCAATATCCTCCTCAACAAAAACAACAAAGTTTTTTGTTTATAAACATTTTTTAACTAAAAAGAAAAGAGAAACGGCGTTTCGCTGATAGTAACATGCCGAGTTACTGACAGCAAAACGCCGTTTTACTCCTAAAAGCTAAGCGTTAGTCTTTAACGCCCAATTCCTTGATTAGATTATCGGCTTTTCCCCATTTATCTATAAGGAAAAGAACAAAGCGAATATCTACACCTATGCATCGCTGCAGGGAACTGTCGAAACTGATATCGCCCGACATAGCTTCCCAGTTGCCATCGAAGGCAAGGCCTATCAGTTCACCCTTACCATTAAACATAGGACTACCCGAGTTTCCACCGGTGATATCGTTGTTAGAGATGAAGCAGAGTTGCATCTCATGAGTATTCTTATCGGCATAACGGCCCCATTTACCCTGCTGCATAAGTTTTACAATATCCTCCTCCAACTTATAGTCCTCTATCTCAGCCTGTTTGGCAGCCTTGTCAAGCATACTCTGTGCATTGGTATAATACTGGAAATGCTGTCCCTGAGCTGTATAATCCTGGATTATTCCGTAGGAAAGGCGCATGGTAAAGTTGGCATCACTATAATGAGGTGTCTCCTGATCCATCTCCAGGAGGGCCTGGGTCAGCATCCGCTCGTTATAATGAATGATGTTATTGTTTTTGCGCTGCTTGCCAAAAAGATACTGGATAAATTCCTCCCCCTCTCTAGTATAACGCAGAACAGGGTCGGTCTCAAACAGCGTACTGTCGGCCAACAGTTTATCCAGACATGAGATGTCCTTGCAAATGGTATTGCCGAACATGTTACGGGCAAAGGCGGCACAGTCCCCGTTATAGAGGGAATCTATTTCGCCATAAAAGGCGGGCCAGTACACGCTGTCCTTTACTTGCTCACGATAGTTCTGTAGCAAAACGGCTGTAGTAGCCTCATCCAAGGCAGCATCATAATCCTTGAAGAAGGACTGCAGACTCTCTCGGGTAGAAGCAATCTGTGCAGAATCAACATCCTGCGGCATACGATTCAATTGACCGGCAACGCGGGCAATCTCAATGCCACGACTGAATGTCTCGTTATAGAAGCCCTGTGCATAGACATCGTTTCTGCGGTCCGCATATGCTTTCTCAAGCGTATCGAACATCTTGCCAAAACGAGCCTTCAGATCCTCCCTTCCGTTGTACCACTCTTTTACCCGCTGCTCCAGCTGTTGTTTCTGGGCAATCACTCCCAGGTCGGCAATAGCCTTATTCATACCAATAGAGTTTTTCCAATAGTTGCTGCTGCCCGCCCATTTGCTGGCATACTTGATAGCTACAGCACGGTCGGCATCCATAAACTTCTTCCACACCTCCTGCTTCTTGCCTCGTACCTGAATGGTGCTGACATTACGTGCATTCACACGCTCGTCAATACCCCATGAACTGAGGTAACGACTGGTGCTGCCAGGGTAACCTACCGTCATGCAATAGTCACCAAGCTGATAGCCATCAAGGCTTACCTTGGCATACCGTTTAGACTGAAGAGGTTTATTGGCAGGGTTGTAGTCAGCCGGTTCCCCGTTCTCGTCAGCATAGATACGGAAAACACTGAAGTCGCAAGTCTGACGCGGCCACATCCAATTATCCGTGTCGCCACCGAACTTACCCAGCGTGTTGGTAGCCGTGAAGACCAGTCGGATGTCACTGTATACCTTATATATACTTACATAGTATGCATTACCACCGTAATAACTCTTCACCTGACAATCCATGCCTGGGTTAGCCTTTTCGTAATCCCTCTCTATAGCATTGCAGATACTGTCGATGTTATTCTTGTCCAACAGACGAGGTTCTACGCTTGGATTAGCCCGATAGATGCTGTCAAGTGCAAGCATTACGCGAGTGCTACATTCCTCTGTTCGCTGGAGGAAACGTACAAAAAGCCCCTCGGCAGGTCGTTCCTCGGCATAGGAATGTGCCACAAAACCATTGGCAAGGATATCGTCCTCGGGAGTAGAGAGTTGTTGGATTGCTCCGTAACCACAATGATGATTGGTAAAGACCAGTCCGTTGGGGCTCACTACCACGCCGGAACAGAAGTCGCCAAAATCCACCACAGCATCCTTCAGGCTCACGCCATCCGGGTTATAGAGCTCCCTTGGGGTGAGCTGCAATCCCAGCTCTTTCATAGCCAGAGCTGTCTTCTCATCAATTCTGTTAAGCATCCACATGCCTTCATCTGCTTTTACCTTTATCGAAAAGGCGAAAAGCAGAAAGATTATTGGTATAATCTTCCTAAATTGAAAATTGAAAATTGAAAGTTGAAAATTATTCTTCATACCTAATTGTCATTGTATCATTGAACCTTATTATTATTTACTCATTGGCTCCCCTCCCTTACGGGGGAGAGGTTGGGGGTGAGGCTTTCTACTTTTTCTTAGGTCTTCTTCTTGCCCAACCTTCTTCAGGGTGTAAGAACTGTATCCAGTCGGCTTTCTCAAATTTCTTGGTACTCTTTTCCCCTCTTCTTGAGGCGTTTTTTCTTCCTCTTTCCTCCTTGCTCGAATTATCTTTTCTGAATTTTGGATTTTGCTTTTTGGAATTCATCTCCCCTCCTTGGGAGGGGCTGGGGGAAGCTTTTCCCTTGCCTGCAGGCTCACTGCGATCAACTACAACGCTACGTCCCTTGATGGTAACGCCGTGCTTCATGGCCTTGATAACACGGTCGGCATCAGCATCCTTGACCTCCACAAAAGCAAAGCTCTTCATGAGATCGATACGTCCAATCTCCACCTTGTCACCTTTGACATTAGTGTTAATCAAGCCCATAATCTCTCTCGCATACATTTTATCTATCTTGCCCACATTTAGGAAAAGACGGGTGTAACCCTCCTCTGGTGTGTGATCGTTTTTCTTACGAGAACTCTTTTCTCTCTTTTCGGAGCCGGAAACAGCCTCTATCTCTGGTGCATTTGCGTAATATTGCAAGAAACGGCCGAATTCACGGCTCAATACACGCTTGATAAGATCCTCCTTATCAAGCCAAGCCCATCGCTTCTGCACTTCAGCCATAAAGGGAGCAATCTCTTCTTCATCCACTTCTACGCGCTCTATGTCATCAATTACATGATAAAGTTGTTTACTACATATCTCACGTGGCTCTGGAAGAGTTCCCTTCTCGAACTGCTTCTGAATAACCTTCTCCACCAGACGGATTTTGCTTTTCTCCCTTAGGTTGATGATACAGAGGCTGGTGCCCTTTTTGCCAGCACGACCTGTACGTCCACTTCTGTGGGTATAGTTCTCAACATCATCAGGCATACCATAGTTGATAACATGTGTAAGGTCGTCCACATCCAGCCCTCTGGCTGCCACATCAGTGGCTACAAGCAACTGAGTTCTGTGCTTGCGGAACTTCTGCATAGTAAGGTCGCGTTGCTGCTGTGAAAGGTCACCATGCAATGCGTCAGCATTATAGCCGTCACGTATCAGGTTGTCAGCCACCTCTTGCGTTTCCATTCTGGTACGGCAGAAAATAATGGCATAGATGCGTGGATAGAAATCCACCAAACGTTTCAGGGCCAAGTACTTGTCCTTGGCATGCACCATATAATAGATATGGTTCACATGCTCAGCACCCTCATTACGGCTACCCACCTGAATCTCGCGTTTTTCCTTCAGATAGTTTTGGGCAATACGCTCTATCTCCTTGCTCATAGTAGCACTGAAGAGAAGAGTACGATGTTCCAGGGGAACGCCCTCGAGGATAGCATCCAGTTCTTCTTGGAAACCCATAGAAAGCATTTCGTCAGCCTCATCCAATATAACGTACTGAACTTGGGAGAGGTTAGCTGCACCACGTTTCATCAAATCAACCAATCTGCCTGGGGTAGCTACAATGATATCCACCCCAGCTTTCAGAGCTCGGATCTGTGGTTCGATGTTGGCTCCGCCATATACAGGCAGGATAGTAAGGTCTGGCAGGTATTTGCTAAACCCCTCCATATCATCGGAAATCTGTATGCATAATTCACGTGTTGGCGAAAGGATAACGGCAGAAGGAGCCTCCTTCCCAGCCTCCCTCCCTATAGAGAGACTTTTATTAGACAGGATATGCAATAGCGGCAATCCGTAGGCGGCGGTCTTACCCGTTCCTGTTTGGGCAAGAGCGACTAAATCTGCGGTCTCGTCTCTGTTCAACAAAAAAGGAATTACTGCTTCCTGTACTGGCATGGGATGTTCATATCCCTGTTCCTCAATAGCTTGCAAGAGCTCAGTGCAGAGCCCCAAATCTTTAAATGTACTCATATTCGGGCGCAAAGGTACGATTAAGTGAGAGATAAACGAAATAAAAACAACTTTTTATTTCTTTATCCGAACAGAAGTAGTCAAAGGCATGAAATAGCTTTTAATTTTCAACTCTCAATTTTCAACTTTCAACTTAATATCGTATCTTTGCAAGCATGAAGAAAGGATTGGTATTAGAAGGAGGTGGACTGCGGGCTCTGTTCACAGCAGGCGTTACCGATGTAATGATGGAGAATCAGATAAAGTTCGACGGACTGATTGGTGTCTCTGCAGGTGCCACATTCGGATGTAACTATAAATCAGGACAGATAGGCCGTGCACTTCGTTATAACATCAACTTTAAGGATGATCCGCGATACATGAGTTGGAGCTCGTTCCTGAAGACAGGTGACCTGGTTGGTGCTGAGTTCAGCTATCATATTCTGCCCAATGAATTAGATATTTTTGACTATGAAGCCTTCCGTCAGAATCCCATGGAGTTCCATATAGTCTGCACGGATGCGGAAACGGGAGAGCCTGTGTATAAGCAGTTGGACGATATGACAAGCGAGGGACTCGACTGGATTCGTGCCTCGGCCTCTATGCCTATTGTTTCAAGGCCTGTTCCTTTAGAAGGCAGAAAACTTCTGGATGGTGGTATTGTCAACTCCATTCCCCTGAAACATTTTCAGAAACTGGGTTATGAACGTAACATTGTGGTGTTAACACAACCCAAGGGGTTCTTTAAAAAGCGTACCAAGCTAATGCCCATCTTCCATCTTACCATGCGTAAATACCCCGCTATCATAAAAGCTATGGGACGCAGACACTTGATGTATAATGAACAGCTACAATACTTGGCTGAGGAAGAGCGCAAAGGAAATGTTCTCCTCATCTATCCTGAAGACACCCTTCCCATTGGCCGCACAGAACAGAATGAGGAGAAAATGCGCAGGGTGTACCAAATGGGAAGAAAGTGCGCTGAAGAACAACTAAACAAGATCAAGGAATTCCTGAACAAGGAATAATAACTAAAGTCTAAGGTCTAAAGCCTAAAACACAATGAACAAGGTACTTGGTATAGGTGAAACCATTTTGGATATTCTATTTAAGAATAATCAGCCTGTAGCTGCCGTGCCTGGTGGCAGCAGTTTTAACAGTATTATCAGCGTGGGCAGGGCAGGAGTTCCCTGTGCCTTTGTAGGTTATACCGGAGCTGACGTTGTGGGCCAGCAGACCATTGATTTTATGCACAAAAACGGCGTTTCCACCGAATATTTCAGAGTGTTGGAAGAAGAAAAGAGTGCCGTAAGCCTGGCATTCCTAAACGAGAGGGGAGATGCCAACTATGTATTCTACAAACAACCGCCCTTTACACCTGACGGCTGGAAAGCACCAAACCTTGAAGCCAACGATGTGTTGCTGCTCAGTTCCTACTACGCCGTCTGCCAAGGTACCAGACCCATGATAACCCAACTGTTAGCAGAAGCCAACAAGGTAGGAGCCATTGTGTATTACGACCTGAACTTCCGCCGTAGTCATGCCGCAGAACTGGAATTTCTGATGCCAAACATCCTGAGTAATTTCAGTCAAAGCAGCATAGTCAGAGGTAGTGCCGACGACTTTGAAGTGATGTATGGTACACGCGAGGCAAGCCTCATCTATCAGCAACAGATACAAACTCACTGCCCCATCTTTATCTGCACAGCAGGAGCAGGAAAAATAGAGGTATGCACCCCCGACAGGAGCTACAGTTTCCAGGCGCCCCAAATAGATAACGTAGTAAGCACAGTTGGTGCAGGTGACAGTTTTAATGCAGGTTTCTCCTGCGCCCTCATCTGGCAAGGAATAACAAAAGAAATGCTCCCCTGCCTAACAGAGGAGCAATGGGAGAAACTTATTGATACCGCCTGCCAGTTTGCAGGCAATGCTTGCCAAAGCAAGGAAAACTACATCTCACACGACTTTAAACCGCAATTTCATCGAGATTAACCAAGCCATTCACAAGGGCGTAAATGGTTAGGGCTGCAGGACTGTGAATCTGCAGCTTACGGCTAATATTTCGTCTATGTGTCATCACTGTATTCACAGAGATAAAGAGTGTATCAGCAATCTCCTTATTTGAAAGACCCTTGGCAACCTGCACCACAATATCCTTCTCACGCTCACTCAGGTCGTTAGAAGCAGATACATTTTTATCATCCTCTTCCTCAGCATCCGCTGCCTCTGACCCTCCATTCTGCCGAACTTGGAATTCCAGCCGTCTTACACATTCGGCAAACAACGTATCCTCCATGTGGCAATGGGTAAGCAAGTCCTCTTCGGTCATAAAGATATCCATCAGAACCTCGCCCATCAACTGCGCCGCATTATCGTTAGGATAGTATTTGATAATGATATTCTTCAGTTCGGCAATACTCTTCTCAATGGAAGCATGGTTGTCTTCGTGCTGACGGACAACGGTGTCAAAAGAATCCGCACCCACTTTTCCATTCAACAAATTCTCAACGAAAGGATGAACATGAGAATCCTCGTACCTCATGTGTCGGGCTACCTCTGCAGCGTATTCATCATAGAATTTGAGTATCAGCATGGCTATCTGGTTCGATGAAGAACAGTCGATAGCCTCCAAGAGTTTCCTACGGATATTAGGCAAGCGGAAATCCACAAAGTATGTATGCGAGTTCTTCAGATAACGCATCAGACAAGGAAGGTCTATCTGCTCTACCATCTCGTTAATATGCGCATGAGCCGCATCCTTCACGTAGTTTACCACCGTAAGAAAAGTTGTCACATCCACTCCTGCCGCCTTGCAGGTCTCTCCAACCGTCTGATTTCCAAATCCCAGGGTAATGCCAAAACGCCCAAGCATCTGCAACATACGATAGTCATCGCTGATGACATCGCTCATTGGATCCAGTTCGTGATATTTCTCTGTCATTGCTTTATTGTTTTTCTACTGCAAAGGTACAACAAAGTTCACAAGAAACCACCTTTTTTGATGAGCAGACTTTGCGCAACCACTCAAAAATCATCAAAAGTGGGTAGACGGATATGTAACCTAATTCTATTTAAGTATTTTACAGTTATTCTGAACATAAATACCCCTCGGGATATTCTTTAATATTTTCCCATTTGCAACTGAGCGTCCTGTTATATCATAAATTACTCCATCTGTCTGACGACACGTCCCTCCTACAGATGTAACAGGAGTGGTATCATTGTCCTCTAACACCCCCAGAGAGGTAAGCTTCTCAAACATACGTTGGGCAGCATCTGCACATCCAACAGCATCGAAATGCAGATTGTCTGAACCAAGCTGGCAATCACTCATATCCACCACGTGGAAATTAGAGTCTTCTTCTGCTAACCGAAAAACAGCCTGTTCCACCTGCGCATTGTACTGCGTACTGCTATGATTGACCGTTCCCGCAATAAACGGAAGGGTGGCATAATGCACATTCCCCGTCTTACTGACAAGATATAAACGCAGATAGGATACCAACTGGCTAAGGTTCTCATAATAAGAAGCAGCC
>Ga0310786_10008248_pt1 | contig 13406 bp, 12 predicted proteins | sample AusTroGonzalo_MG_FD_203881 | JGI IMG/M metagenome (GOLD analysis project Ga0310786, IMG submission 203881) | Bovine rumen microbial communities from tropical cattle in Woodstock, Queensland, Australia - Gonzalo_03 (v2) (version 2) | ecosystem: Host-associated > Mammals > Digestive system >... | reverse complement strand
GTTGCTGCGCCAGGACCCTGATATTGATACCATCATTTTAGGCTGTACGCACTATCCGTTGCTGTTGCCCAAAATCCATAAATACATCCCACGAGGCATTCGCATCATCTCGCAGGGAGAATATGTGGCAGAATCGCTGCAACGCTACTTCGAGCGTCACCCGGAAATCGAGCAACGCTGTACGCGAGGAGGTGAGGTACACTACCTGACAACGGAAAACCCTGAGAAATTCAAGGAACAGGCCCAGTTGTTCCTGCACGAATCCGTAGAAGTGGAGAAAGAAACCCTCGTATAACCCCCCGTTAGCAACAACAGAAATGACATAAAAGGAGTAGCCCACAGACATCACATCTGCGGGCTACTTCTAACTATCAATAACTAAAAACCTAATTCTATGAAAAAGTGCGTCTCCCGACGTCGTTGTTATCCTAAAGCAATCTTCTTTTTATTTACCTTAATCGAACCAAACGCTATTGTCGATTTAATCTTTTTCCTGAAATCTTTTACCTAAAAAACCAATTCCTTATTGAAGACGATGCAAAGGTACGGACTTCTCCGCACATGGCAATGGATTAGTGTCAATTTTTCACCAAAAAGTGCTTTCTTCTTGATGCAAATCAATCAATTGTGTGCGAACACAATCATTTTGTGCTCGAACACAGCGCTTTTTCCACCAAATTCGTCAATTCGACAAATCGTTCAATGGAAAGCTGTTCTGGACGAAGTGTTGCGAAGGGTGAATCAGCTATCATCTGGAGGCCCTCGTCGGTAAGCATCTGCTTCAAACTGACGCGAAGCATCTTACGGCGTTGATTGAAAGCCGTCTTGACCACCCGTTTGAACAAATCCTCGTCACAACCCAAGTGCTGCACCTGATTGCGCGTCATACGGATAACGGCACTCTTGACCTTGGGAGGCGGATTAAATACCGTCTCGTCGACCATGAAGAGATATTCCACATCATACCACGCCTGAATCAGGACCGACAAGATGCCATACGCCTTCGTGCCGGGCTTCGAGGCCATACGCAGGGCAACCTCGTGCTGAATCATGCCTGTGCAACAAGGAATCAGGTCGCGGTTGTCAATCATTTTAAAGAAAATCTGCGACGAGATATCGTAAGGATAGTTGCCTGTCAGCACAAACGGCTGTCCGTCGAACACCTTATTTAAGTCCATACGAAGAAAGTCGCCTTCGATGATGACGTCCGCACCTCCATACTCACGGAAGAGGGTTTCTTTCAGATAGGCCACACTCTCATGGTCAATCTCCACCACCTTCAAAGGGCGGGGTTTCTTCACAAGATACTGCGTCATCACACCCATACCGGGGCCAACCTCCAGAACGGGCAGATTCTGATACGGCTCGTCCACCGTATCGGCAATGCGCTTGGCAATGTTCAGGTCAACGAGAAAATGCTGACCAAGATTCTTTTTGGGTCTTACTTGCTTCATCTAACATGCAAAGTTACAATAAATCAAGCAAAATGCAAAATTAAAAACCACTTTTCTGCATGTTTATGCAACAAAAGGTGTAATTTTGCAAAAAAGATAGCCGAAAATTGCAGTTTATCGGATAAATATAGTACCTTTGCAGCGATTTATATGTACCTATTTATATAAAGGACGCAACAATGATGAAGTTATTCGACGTATATCCCCTGTTCGACGTAAATATCGTGAAGGGACAGGGTTGTAAAGTATGGGACGATAAGGGACAGGAATATTTGGACCTTTATGGTGGCCACGCAGTGATTTCGATTGGACATTCCCACCCGCACTATATCCAGAAAGTGACGGAGCAATTGGGGCAGATTGGTTTCTACTCCAATTCTGTGATCAACAAGCTGCAACAGCAGTTAGCCGAGCGACTGGGAAAAATCAGTGGATACGAGGACTATCAGCTGTTCCTGATCAATAGCGGTGCCGAGGCCAACGAGAATGCCTTGAAGCTGGCATCGTTCAAGAATCCCACGGCTCAGCGCATCCTGTCGTGCGAACATGCTTTCCACGGACGTACGTCGCTGGCTGTCGAGGTGACCAACAATCCAAAGATTGTGGCTCCCGTCAACGACAACCATCATGTGCGTTTCCTGCCGTTGAACGACATAGAGCCCTGGATTCGCGAATTGTCGCGCGGTGGTGTGGCAGCAGTCATCCTGGAATGCATCCAGGGTGTAGGTGGAATCCAGATGGCCACACCCGACTTCGCCCAGAAGCTGGCTTACGCCTGCAAACGTTTCGGTGCCACGCTGATTTGCGACGAGATACAATGCGGTTACGGACGCAGCGGAAAGTTCTTTGCCCACCAGTGGCTGGGCATCAAACCCGACATCATCACAGTAGCTAAGGGCATTGCCAACGGATTCCCCATGGGCGCTGTACTCATCAGTCCCGATTTCGAACCCGTCTATGGTCAGTTGGGTACCACGTTTGGTGGCAACCACCTGGCATGTGCTGCTGCGTTGGCCGTGCTCGACGTGTTCGAGCAGGAAAACCTCGTAGAGAACGCCCGCGAGGTCGGAGATTACCTGATGGAGCAAATCAAGAAGATTGACACTCCGCATATCAAGGACGTTCGTGGACGTGGCCTCATGATCGGTATTGAACTCGACATTCCCCATAAGGATGTGCGCCAGCCACTCATCTATCAGGAGCATTGCTTCACGGGCTGTGCCGGCCAGAACATACTGCGTCTGTTGCCCCCGCTCTGTCTGACGAAAGCTGAGGCCGACGAATTTATCAACAAATTTAAGAAAGTATTAGCAACATTATGAAAATATCAGTAATTGGAGCCGGTGCCATGGGTGGAGCCATGGTCGAAGGACTCATCAAGGGAGACTTTATTCAGAACGAGGACATCTGCCTGGCAGACCCCTCACGTCCGATACGCGATAAATTTGCCGACATGGGAGTCACGGCGACCCCCAGCAACCAGTTGGCAGCACAGGGTGCAGATATTGTCTGTGTCGTTGTAAAGCCTTGGCTCGTGGAACAGGTGCTGACTGGTATCCGCGACGTAATGGACTACAACCAGCAGATGCTCGTCGTCGTGGCAGCAGGCGTGAAGTCGGAAAGCATCGTGGAGTGGATGACGAAGGAAGGGAAGATGATTCCCACGTTCCTGGTCATTCCCAACATCGCCATTGCCCAGCTGGAGTCGATGACATTCATTGCCCCAGTAGTGGCCGACCAGCAGCAGGTGGCGCAGGTCAAGGAACTCTTCGACTCCATGGGACATTCCATCCTCACCGACGAGCAACACTTGGGAGCAGGCACCACACTGGCCTCTTGCGGCATTGCCTATGCCATGCGCTATATCCGTGCCGCATCAGAAGGTGGCGTAGAGCTCGGTTTCAAGGCTGATGATGCCAAACAGATTGTGATGCAAACCATGAAAGGTGCCGTGACCCTGCTCGAAGCTACAGGACTGCACCCCGAGGCAGCTATCGACCTGGTGACAACTCCTGGCGGTGTTACCATCAAGGGTCTCAACGAGATGGAGCATAACGGTTTCACTTCAAGTGTTATCAAAGGCTTGAAGGCGGGAGCAAAGTAATGTTGAAAGGTTATTGGTTATTGGTTAAAGGTTAAAGAAAGAGATATGGACGAACAACTGAAACAGATAGGCGAACGACTGAAAGGGCTTCGCGACGTGCTGGACATTCCAGTGAGCGAGATGGCTGAGACCATCGGCATCAGTGCAGACAAATATGAGAAGATTGAACAGGGCGAGCTGGACATCACCATCTCGAACCTGATGAAGATTGCTCGCAAATATGGCGTGTCGACAGAAGAGCTGATTTTTGCCGAGGCACCCCACATGAAGTCATACTATGTGACCCGCAAGGGACAGGGCATGTCCATCGAGCGCACAAAGGCTTACAAATACCAGTCGCTGGTCGGTGGTTTTGTGAACCACAAGGCCGACGTATTCATCGTTACCGTAGAGCCGAAGCCGGGAGCTCGCACCATCTATAAGAATTCGCACCCGGGTCAGGAGTTCAACCTCGTGCTCGAAGGTGCCATGGAGTTGTACATCGGAGGCAAGACGATGGTACTTGAAGAAGGAGACAGCATCTACTTCGACTCCACCAAACCACACGGCATGCTGGCCGTAGGCGACAAACCCGTAAAATTCCTCGCCTTTACAGTCGAGTAAAGATAAAAAAGTAAAAAGGTAAAAAATGGTAGAAAGATTTTTAAAACAGACGCATTTCGAGTCTGTGGAGGATTACAATAAGAACCTGGAGTTCATCATCCCTGAGAACTTCAATTTCGCCTACGACGTGATGGATGCGTGGGCCGAGGAGAAGCCCGACGGCTTGGCCCTGCTATGGACCAACGACCAGGGCGAGGAAATTCGCACTACCTTCGCTGAGCTGAAGGAGCAGTCCGATCAGGCCGCCTCGTATCTGATGTCGCTGGGCATCGGCAAGAACGACCCCGTGATGCTCATCTTGAAGCGCCGCTACGAGTGGTGGGTTATCATGCTGGCCCTGTGCAAGATTGGCGCCATCGTCATTCCCGCCACCCACATGTTAACAAAAAAAGATATCATCTATCGCAATACCCGTGCCTCAGTAAAAGCCATTATCTGCGTGGACGACGCCTACGTAACCAGCCAGATTCAGCTGGCCATGCCCGAGAGTCCCACGGTAAAGCAATACATCACCGTTACCGATCACGGCAAACCCATTCCCGAAGGTTTCCACGACTGGCAGAGCGAATGGAAGCAGGCTCCGAAGTTCGTGCGTCCTGCCTTCGTCAACGAGAACGACGACACGATGCTGATGTACTTCACCAGTGGCACCAGCGGCGAGCCGAAGATGGTAGCCCACGACTACCTCTACGCCATGGGACACCTGACGACGGGCGTCTTCTGGCACAACCTGCACGAGGGTTCGCTGCACCTGACGGTAGCTGATACCGGCTGGGGCAAAGCCGTCTGGGGTAAGTTCTACGGCCAGTGGTTTGCCGGAGCAACAGTCTTCGTGTTCGACCACGAGAAGTTTAATGCCGACACCCTGCTGCGTCAGATCGAGAAGTACCACGTGACGTCGTTCTGTGCTCCTCCCACCATCTACCGTTTCATGATTCGCGAAGACTTAAGCAAATACGACCTGTCGTCGCTCGAATACTGCTGCACCGCTGGCGAGGCGCTGAACCCCGCTGTGTTCGACAAGCTCAAGGAGAAAACGGGTCTCACCATCATGGAAGGCTTCGGACAGACCGAGACTACCATGACGCTGGGCACCATGCCCTGGATGACGCCGAAACCCGGTTCTATGGGTATTCCCAACGCCCAATACCACATCGATTTGCTGCGTGCCGACGGCACCTCGTGCGAGGACGGTGAGAAGGGCGAGATTGTGATTCGCGTGGGCGACAAGAAACCCATCGGTCTGTTTAAATACTACTATCGCGACGAGGAGCTGACTCGCGAGGCTTGGCACGATGGCATCTACCATACGGGCGATATGGCTTGGCGCGACGAGGACGGCTACTACTGGTTTGAGGGTCGTATCGACGACGTCATCAAATCCTCAGGCTACCGCATCGGTCCGTTCGAGGTAGAGTCTGCCCTCATGACCCACCCTGCTGTCGTGGAATGCGCCATCACGGGTGTCCCTGACGACATTCGCGGCATGGTGGTCAAGGCCACTGTCGTACTCGGCAAGGAGTGGAAGGACAAGGCTGGCGACGACCTCATCAAGGAACTCCAGCAACACGTCAAGAAGGTCACCGCCCCCTACAAATATCCCCGCATCGTGGAATTCGTCGACGAACTGCCCAAGACCATCAGCGGCAAAATCCGCCGTGTGGAAATCCGCAAAAAAGACGCAGAAAAGTAATCATAAACTTCAAACGTCAAAATTCAAATTTCAAAGTTCATGGCGGCGCATAACGAGCTGGGCAAGTGGGGCGAAGACTGTGCGGCAGACTATCTGCAGCGCAATGGCTATACTATCATCGACCGCGACTGGAAGTCAGGCCACAGAGACATCGACATCGTTGCCGCTGACGAAGATGGAACCACCGTATTCATCGAGGTAAAAACCCGTCGCAACCGCCTCTTTGGCGACCCCGAGGAAGCAGTAGACTATCAGAAGCTGCAAAGCCTGCAAAGTGCGATGAACCACTACATCAAGTATCGCCGCATCAATGGCGAGGTGAGACTGGACATCATCACCGTCGTAGGCACCATCGGTGCCGAGCCGGAAATAGATCATATCAAAGACATTTTATGAAAAGACGTATCGTAATCAAAATAGGTTCCAACGTGCTGACGCGTAAGGACGGAAAACTGGACGTCACCCGCGTGTCGGCCATCGTCGACCAGGTGGCATGGCTCCGTCGGCACGACATCGAGGTCATCCTCGTCTCATCGGGTGCCGTGGCCTGTGGACGCCGTGAACTCACCGTCGACCACTCACTCGACTCGGTGGAACAGCGACAGCTGTATAGTGCCGTCGGACAGGTGAAACTCGTAGGACTTTACTACGACCTGTTCCGCGAATTTGGCATCCACATCGGACAGGTGCTTACCATGAAGGAGAACTTCCAGCCCGGCGAGCAATACCGCAACCAGCAGGCCTGTATGACGGTGATGCTCGAAAACGACGTGCTGCCCATCGTCAACGAAAACGACACCGTCAGCGTCACCGAGCTGATGTTCACCGATAACGACGAGCTTTCCGGACTCATCGCCCAGATGATGGATGCCGAGACGCTCATCCTTTTGAGCAACATCGACGGCATCTACGACGGTCACCCCGACAACCCCACGTCGAAACTCATTCCCGTCGTAGAGGCTGGCACCGACCTCTCGCAGTATATCAAGGAAGAGAAGAGTGCCTTCGGACGTGGCGGCATGCACTCAAAGTACACCACCGCCCAAAAGGTGCAAAAGACGGGCATCCGCGTCATCATTGCCAATGGCGAGCGCGAAAACATCCTCGTCGACCTCATAGAAAACAAACAAAACGTACCACATACAGAATTCACTCCTTATGGAATTGACTGAAACTTTCAAGCGCGTGAAACAGGCCAGCAAGTCGCTGGCGTTGCTCACCGACGAACAGCGCAACACCATCCTCAACGCCGTGGCCGATGCCATCATCGACTACAAGGAACGCATCCTCGTGGCTAATGCCAAGGACCTGGCGAAGATGGACCCGAAGAATCCGCTGTACGACCGTCTACAACTGACTGAAAAGCGTCTCGACGACATTGCCGGCGACATGCGTAACGTTGCCAGCCTGCCCTCACCGCTGGGACATATCACCAAAGAGAAGACGCTGCCTAACGGCCTGCGCCTCTGTCGCGTCAGTGTGCCCTTTGGTGTTATCGGCATGATTTACGAGGCCCGTCCCAATGTCACCTACGACGTCTTCTCACTCTGCTTCAAGAGCGGCAACGCCTGCGTGCTAAAAGGCGGTTCCGATGCCGATCTCTCGAATCAGGCCAGCGTGGAACTCATCCACAACGTATTGACGCAGTTTGGTGTCGATCCTGATGTCGTCACCCTGCTGCCTGCCACCCATGAAGCCACTGGCGAGATGCTCAACGCGGTAGGTTATATCGACCTCTGCATCCCTCGTGGCGGACGCCGACTCATCGATTTCGTGCGCGACACCGCCCGCATTCCCGTCATCGAGACGGGAGCAGGTGTGGTGAGCACCTATTTCGACAAGGACGGCGACGTGGAAAAGGGACGTGCCATCATCAACAATGCCAAGACACGCCGCGTCTCGGTTTGCAACGCCCTCGACTGCCTCCTCGTCCACGAGAGTCGTCTGGGCGACCTCTTCGAACTGGTCAAGCCCCTGCTCGACCACAAGGTGATACTCTATGTCGACGGCCCCGCCTATCAGCTGCTCAGAGGTCACTACCCTGACATCCTGCTGCAACCAGCCACCGACGAATCCTATGGCACCGAGTTCATGGACTACAAGATGGCCATCCGCACCGTCTCTTCTCTCGACGAGGCATTGGCACATATCGACCAGCACGGCTCAGGCCATAGCGAGGCCATCATCACGGAAGACGAAGCTGCTGCCCGCCGTTTCCAGGCACATGTCGACGCCGCCTGCGTCTATTGGAATGCGCCCACCTCGTTCACCGATGGTGCCCAGTTCGGCCTCGGTGCTGAGATTGGCATCTCCACTCAGAAGCTCGGCCCGCGTGGTCCTATGGCTCTCGAGGAAATCACCACCTACAAATGGCTCATCGAGGGCAACGGCCAAATAAGGAATTAAGAATTTAGAATTAAGAATTAAGAGAAAATGAAGAGTTTTATCAACGTACAAGATATCGGTCCGCTGGACAAGGCGATGGCCGAAGCATTCGAAATCAAAAACGACCGTTTTAAGTATCAGCATCTGGGCAAGAACAAAACCCTGATGATGATTTTCTTCAACAACTCCCTGCGCACCCGTCTGTCGACCCAGAAGGCCGCCATGAACCTCGGCATGAATGTTATCGTGCTCGACGTGAATGCCGGTGCCTGGAAACTCGAGACCGAGCGTGGTGTCATCATGGATGGCGACAAGAGTGAGCACCTGCTCGAGGCTATCCCAGTTATGGGTTGCTACTGCGACCTTATCGGCGTTCGCAGCTTTGCCGGACTCACCGACCGCGAGTATGACTATGCCGAAACCGTGCTGCAGCAGTTCATCAAGTACTCTGGTCGTCCCGTCTTCGCCATGGAGACAGCCACTGTTCACCCTCTGCAGGCCTTTGCCGACCTCATCACAATCGAGGAGCATAAGGTAGTTGAGCGCCCGAAGGTAGTTCTCACCTGGGCACCTCATTGCCGTGCATTGCCTCAGGCTGTGCCTAACTCATTTGCACAGTGGATGAATGCCGCCCCCGATGTGGACCTCGTCATTACCCACCCCGAGGGCTACGAGCTCGACCCGCAGTTCGTGGGCGATGCCGTGGTGGAGTACGACCAGCGTAAGGCCTTCGAGGGCGCCGATTTCATCTATGCCAAGAACTGGTCGAACCCCGGTGTGACGAATCCCGCCGACTACGGCAAGATCACCTGCGAGGACCGCTCGTGGACCGTCGACACCGAGCACATGTCGTGGACCAATAACGGCAAGTTCATGCACTGTCTGCCCGTGCGCCGCAACCTCATCGTCACCGACGACGTCATCGAGAGCCCCAACAGCCTCGTCATCCCTGAAGCCGCCAACCGCGAAATCTCCTGCTCCGTCGTCATCAAACGCATGCTCGAGGCACTTTAAGACAGTTCAAAGTTCAATGTTCAAAGTACAAAGTCTATGATTTCCTTTGAATGCGACTACAACAACGGGGCGCACCCACGGGTGCTTGAAAACCTCGTCAAGTATAACGACGCCAGGCCCACCCCTTACGGCTTCGACGAGTTCTCCGAGCGTGCCAAGGACCGCATCCGCGAGGCCATCGGCATGCCCGATGCACAGATCTTCTTCCTGACGGGCGGCACGCAGACCAACGCCACCACCATCGACTCCATGCTCTATCAGTACGAGGGCGTCATCTGTGTCGGCTCAGGCCATATCAACGTCCACGAGGCCGGTGCCGTGGAGTTTACGGAACATAAGATCATCACCATTGCCGATACTCTGGGCAAGATGGAAGCCCGCGTGCTCGACAAGTATCTCGACGACTACATGCACGACGGCAACAAAGACCATGCCGTACACCCCGGACTCGTCTACATCACCTTCCCCAGCGAACTCGGCACGCTCTACTCAGCCCGCGAACTCGACGACATCTATCAGGTCTGCCGCCGTTACGACATACCGCTGTATATCGACGGAGCCCGACTGGGCTATGGCCTCATGGCCGACGACAACGACGTCACCCTACCCTATCTCGCCCGCCACTGCGACGTGTTCTACATTGGCGGCACAAAGATTGGAGCCCTCTGCGGCGAGGCCGTCGTCTTCACCAACCGTCAGGCCCACAAGCACTTCTTCTCCATCCAGAAGCAGCACGGTGCCGTCATTGCCAAGGGAGCCCTCATCGGATTGCAGTTCGAGGCACTCTTCACGCCCGTCGACGACAGCGGCACGCCGCTCTACTTCCAGCTCTCGCGCCACGCCATCAACATGGCCATGCAGATGAAGCGCATCTTCCAGAAAAAAGGCTACGAGTTCTGGCTCGATTCGCCCACCAACCAGCAGTTCGTCATCCTGCCCGACGCCAAGGTCGAGGAGCTGGCCGCGAAGATGGACTTCACCCACTGGGGACAGGCCGAGGGCCATCGCACCATCTGCCGCTTCGTCACCTCGTGGGCTACCACCCCCGACGAACTCAACGAATTGGAGCGACTACTATAAAATCGCTGGCGATTGTAAGTAAAATCCAAAAAAAATTTTGAGATTCCAAAAAAAAATTGTAATTTTGCACCCGCTTACGAAAAATCGGGATGTAGCGCAGTTGGTAGCGCACTACGTTCGGGACGTAGGGGTCGGGCGTTCGAGTCGCCTCATCCCGACCAGAAAAAAGCAAGGTGGTTGATTTCCTCAGCCACCTTTTTCTTTTCTACTTTTTTAGAACGGGCCGTAGCCCATGCAGCTCGTAGTTCCCAGTGCGGTCAGTTCGTAGCTTCAGATTTCTGCGCACAGGGGGGCTGAAGTCCCCCTGTGATTTATCATTATTCCAATTTCAGTTTTGCCTTTGCCGCTTCAATAGTAGATTGTATCTCTATGAATCTGTTTTCTAATGAGTCGCCGGAAGCATCATCGCCCATCATGCTTTTGTCTATCTGCTCGCGCTGCTCGCGATAAGCGTCGATATCCTCGTCGCTGACTTCCATCATCTGCTTGCATTGGGCATACTTAAGCTGCATATCTTTCAGCATACCATTGCTCACAACAGCATGGAAAGAGTATTCGAAATCAAGCGAATTCTTTAAGGAAAAGAATGGCTTGTTTCGGATTATTTCATTGGTTATGGAGTCACAGACCGATGTCTTGTAAAACTTGCGCATCTGATAGAACTCTGCCACATTCTCGGTGAAGAGCACATTGCCCACGGTGTTGATGGTTTCGATACTTGACGAGAAAATACGCTCAGTAGTTTCGGTATATTCAGCCTTCGGTATCAGTTGTGCAAAATTGTATCGCAGCGTCTCGAACTTGGTGGTATCTTCTGCTATCTGCAACTGTAATTCCATCGCCTGCTGGATGGTCGAGTCGGCCTTTTCTATCGACTGCAACGAGTTGTACATATCGTACATCACCATCATTACGATTTCGCGCTTCGCCTTCTGCTTCGCATTGTAGTCGATGATGGCTGCCGTGCCAAACGTGAGCGCAATGGATACGCTGGTAGCGAAGAGCGACAGCAGGAATTGCTTAATATTTGACATTCCGCTGCCAGCCTTCAGGCTCTTCGGGGTGTGTAGTTTGATGTTCATATTAATTCAGTTAGTGTTATTATTCTCCTACAAGTTTCTCCAGCCTGGTGTGCAGTGCCTTACCGCGAAGGCCGCGGTCGATGATCTTGCCTTGCGGATCGATGAGGATGTTGTCGGGGATTTCGTCAACCTTATAGACGGGAGCAGCGGCACACTGCCAGCCTTTCAGATCGGAAATCTGCAGCCAAGGCATCTTCAGCTGACCGATGGCCTTGATCCAAGCCGCCTTCTTATTATCGAACGACACACCTACGACCTCAAAGCCCTTGTCGTGGAATCTGTTGTAGGCCTCGAGTACGTTGGGCATCTCAGCACGGCAGGGACCGCACCACGAGGCCCAGAAATCCACGAGCACATATTTGCCGTTGCCCACGAGCTCGCTGATTTTGTGCATCTTGCCGTCGGGATCGGCCATCTCCAGGTCGGTGAACTGCTGGCCGATGAAGGCCATCTTCTCACCGTCCTTCGGCCTTGTCTCTTCTGTGACTTCATCTCTCATCTTCTTCAGATAAGGATGGTCAGCAAACGCCACCTGTTGCTTCACCAGCTCATCGTAAGCCTCCACGCCATTTTCCAAGAAGTAATAGCCGGCGAATGCGACGGGTATCAGCGAGTTGCGCTCCTCATTAAACGCCCTGTTGGCTCTGGTTGTCAGTTCGGTAAGCATCTTGTTCATCTCGTCCGAGAGCTCTGAAGCATGCGTCCCTATTTCTGCCTCAGTCATTTTGGATACCTTGTCACTAAAACGCTTTCGGGGCTGCTCCATCTCATAGTTAATCTTCGTCAGACGCTCGTTCTGCGGAGAGCCTTTCAGCGTGCTGTCGTTGAGATTGATGCTGACGGGCGTGCCATCGTTGAAGAATTGCGATTTCCAGTGATTCTTCTTGGCCTTGACAGCCATCAGGGCATCCTTGTCGGCAGTGCCGCTGAAAGCGAACTTGCCGTTGGCAACAACCACGCTGTCGACGGCCTTTCCTGTCAACTCGTCTATCAGATAGACCGTTTTGCCGTTTCCAGCGAATGATCCGCTTATGGCATACTTTACCTGCGCTTGTGCATTTATGGCTGTCATTATGGCGACTATGAGCAAAAATAAATACTTTTTCATTGTTGCTATATTTTTATTCATGCTGCAAAGGTACGCATAATCGAGGAAAGTACAAAAAAAATTCTTTTATTTTGTGTGATAGTAAGGAGGCTCGGGCAATGAACGCTCGGGCCTCCTTGATGATAATGGAAAATGTACGTAGTGGATTATTCGGCCAAGGGGTCGAAGGTGCCGTTGGCACCGCCGTTGTTGTAGTCCTGCCAGCCAATGGTCTGGGGCAGGCCCTTGTTGGCATTCTGGGCGCCACTGGAGAGTCCGAGGAAATAGTACTTCGGACGGAAATTGATGTACTCCAGATTGTGCTGCGAATCCTGACCGTCGCCATTTTTGTACTGGGTGACGAGGTTGGCGTTGTACCACGTCTTCAGGGCGGTGAGCTGGGTATCGATGTCGGCCTGACGGAAGTCGACACCTGCAGGGCGCTCGACGCCAGCCTTGACCAGCGGGTCACCATCCCAATAGGCAGTGCCTACACCAAACTGGTTGCCCGTGCGGAACTCGACGCGCTCGCGGCGCTGGCCATTCATCGGGGTGAAACCGAGCCATGTGCAAGTGTTGCCGCCAAAGCCAGTCATTGCCCAGGTTGAGGGTGCACCCTCGGGCAGCTGTGTGCCGCCGTCGAAGAGCATCCAGCGACGCATGTCGTCGAAGCGCTTGCCCTCGTAGGCAAACTCAATCTGGCGCTCGTAGAGGATGGCGCTCATGCAGGTGGCCTGGTCGCTGGCGAGGTTGCCCTGCAGACCGAAATTGTTCTCAGCGGTATAGCCGGCACGCTGGCGAATCTGCTGCAGAATCTGCACGGCCTCGTCCATGTGGCCTGTCATGCAGGCTGCCTCGGCCAGATTCATGAGCACCTCGGTATAACGCAACTCGATGAGGGGTG
>Ga0310786_10008247_pt1 | contig 13407 bp, 18 predicted proteins | sample AusTroGonzalo_MG_FD_203881 | JGI IMG/M metagenome (GOLD analysis project Ga0310786, IMG submission 203881) | Bovine rumen microbial communities from tropical cattle in Woodstock, Queensland, Australia - Gonzalo_03 (v2) (version 2) | ecosystem: Host-associated > Mammals > Digestive system >... | reverse complement strand
AAACAAGAAGAGATATAGCAAGTTTGGCAATAGGCTTTTTTATGGGTGCTACTGTTAGTTACAAGGTTTTTGCGCTGTCAAGGATTCGGAACAGAAAAAGTACCTCTTTTCTGCCAAAAAAGCTGTAAGTTACATTTTTTTGTACTTCGGGCATTGAACATAGAGAATTGAACATATTAACTGACAAAATGATAGTTTATGGCACGGAAAATTAACATCATCCTACCTCAGTACCGACCCATGACGTGCGCAGAGTGTCCGCTATTGGGCATAAGGCCGAGGGAGGAGTTGGAGAGTGATCCAGGCACCAAGTGGACACTGAAATGTATGTGGAACGACCGCATCATCAGCGGCAGGGGTAGCAAGCAACCCAAGGCACGCAACAGATGCACCCCACGGCAATACAATATTATGTTTCACAGGCGGCAGGGATTCTTCCCGCTGACAAAACAGAAAATAGAGAAGTATCACATAGAACAGCAACAGATAATATTCCCACCAGACTATGGCAGCAAGAAAGAGTAATACACCCAACGAGCTACGCTCTAAGATGGAGCAGGCAGGAATCTACGAGGAGCGCTTTGAGTTCCAGATCATGGAAACGGCAGAAATTATAGACGAGTTGGCAAAGACTAAGGGCATCATCCAGAAGGAGGGCCGCGTTATCAACCAAGACACCTACGGCAATGCCAGCACCACGCTGACCAAGAAGGTAGAGCACCCTCTTCTACCCCACTACCGTGCACTGCACAAAGACCTGCCCAACCACCTTGCCGCTCTGGGCCTGAACCGCCTCTCAGAGAAGAAGTCAGAGCCAAAACCCAGCAAGAACGACAACAACCCTGCCAATGAGTGGTACGGCACAATCAAGTAATAACCAGATTTTGGAAAGGCTGAGGAAGTCAAATTAGATTTCGACACGAAAACATGAGTATGGCAAGCAATAGTTTTAACCCCTTATGGTCGCTTAATGACCCCTGTCTGGTTTGTCAGATTGCGTGTCAGCTTGGAGCATGACACAAACTTGAACATTGAAAATTAAACATTATTTTTTAACCCTTTAAATAAAATTATTATGTTAGATTCAGTAGCAAAAGCATTGTATGAAATGAATTCAAAGAAGTATCTCATGAGTTCAGACGTGTTCGGACGTTATTACATTGGTAGCAACAAGCAGAGACACCGCATGATCAAGCGGAAGCGTCTGGCAAAGCAGAACAGAAAATAAACCAAACATCAGGAACTATGAACCAATACAAAATCAAAAAGGAATTATGGAAAAGAATATGGAAGAGTTGCTTTCCGTTTACGAGAGATTCGGAAGCAAGGCGCAAGAGGCTTTGGACTTTGCGCGTAGAAATATGAAGCCTCTGGATGGTATCAAGACAACCATTGTAGGTGTTGCACCACCCGAGAATGGCGTGTACGTTGTACATAAGGATGGCAGCTACGAGGAATTCGACGGAGAGAACATTATGGATGACGTGGCTATGATAGGCATAGCATACGAAGGTCATACGTTCGGTGTGCCACTCGATTATGACTACGGCAAACAACAACTTCTGAAAGAGGATGAATACCCCAAGGATGAGCATTGTCTCAACGAGGTGGACGCCCTGCTTAATTGGGACTTCAAGGGTGAGACGGAGTACCTAAAGCAACTGGGTCTCGCATTCGAACTAAAAGAGGGCCACTATATGCCTACCATCCCCGTATTCTTGGCTATGTATAGCCTCAGGAAAGAACTAAACCTGGCACTTAGCCTTGCAGGTGCTAAGGTAATTGATTTCGACATTTCCCGATGGTTCGCCCAGAGGTCCGGCGTGTACTACGCTTGGTTTTTCAACGGGGCGTACCGCCACCTCAGCAGCAACAGCGTGCACGGCGCGTTTCAGGTGGGGGCGGTCTCGCTTTGGAACCCTGATTAAGCGAAGCGTAGCGTAGCGTCTTAAACCTTGTAACGGGTATGCTGCGAAGCTGCCCGTTGCCACAGCCCCGCTGGTAGCAGGGCTGTTTAATTCAAAAGTAATAAATTTAAACTTAAAAACTTACTCATTATGGAAGAAAAAAAAAATCAGAGCGCGATTCGCTGCTCGTAAGTGCCAAACACAGATAGAGTTTGATCGGATAATGCAAGAGATGAATTCCGAACAGGAACATCTTAACCATCCGTATTTAGACCGGATACGCGAATTGCGAAAGCAACGTAGCAATCTGGAAACTCAAAAGCAGGCTATCAATGTACAACTGAATCAGATAAACATCGAGCGCATAGAACTGGAACAGAAACAAAAGGATGTTAACAGATTGTTTCACGACCTAAAGCACGAGCTTATTATGATGAATCCGCGAGAGAACTTTGCAAGAAAGGAATAATTTATGCCAAAGAGTGAAGTATTCAATATTGATTGTATGGAGTATATGCGAACACTACCGGATAAATATTTTCAGTTGGCTATCGCAGACCCTCCGTATGGTATCAATGCTCCAAACATGAAGATGGGCGAACATGGCGGTTATGAATCAACCGCTACCAAATGCAAGAAAGGTCGCCTTAATTCGGGTGGCGGTAAACTAAAGAATAGGGCCTTGGATTGGGATTTTAAACCACCATCGCAGGACTTCTTCGATGAACTGGAGAGGGTTAGTGTTAATCGTATTATATGGGGAGGAAACTACTTCCATTTACCACCTTCCCGCTGCATAGTATGCTGGGATAAAGAGCAGCCATGGGAAAATTTCTCGCAGGTAGAATTAGCTTGGACCTCGTTCGATATGCCAGCAAAGTTGTACAGACAGGGTTCGCGTGGCGGCAGTATTCACGAAATGCGGAATGTGGTTAAGATTCATCCTACACAGAAGCCTATAGAATTATACGCTTACCTACTTCGTGTGTTCGGTAAGCCTCAATTAGGGGGGGGTATCTTCGACCCGATGATGGGTTCGCAATCCTCACGAATAGCAGCCTATAAGATGGGGTTCGACTTTGTGGGTTGCGAGCTGGATAAAGAATACTTCACAAGAGGTTGTGAACGGTTCAATCACGAATGCCTGGGAGAGATCAAAACTAAGGACGGAAAGACCGTCACGCAACAAACTTTATTTGAATAACCAAATTACCATGCAAGAGATTACAATAAACAAGTTAAACAACGAGGGCCGCTGCACAGATGAACAGAAGAGCCTACGGATTCGAGATTAAAAAAGACTTCTATAAGATGGCAAAGGAGAAGGTATTAACCAACATCCAGCCACAATTATTTTACTAACCCTTTTAATATTTTACATTATGATTTACAAAGATTTTATTGCAGAGACAGCACAGAAGTTGATGGCAGCAGGATTCCCTGCCGTTATGGAAGAGAACGCGACGGTGTGCATTAAGGGAGTATCAGAGCTGGCAGAGAACAGTGTGCGTGCAGCCTACATGCTGGCAGAGCAGCTGGAGGAGAACTGGAACCGCAACGTAGCAGACGGTGGTCAGCACCGATACAGTGAAAAGGAAACCTTCTTCGATAATTATGTGAACTGGACAAAGAACGTATAAGGCAATGGGCAGGCGCAGGGATAAGAATAACCAGGTTACGGCAGCGGTCGTAGTGAGCAATGAGCACCCTACGCCTGCCGATATTGAAGCAGCTCTGCATAAGAGCATGAAGAAAAGCGTATATAAATTCATAAAACGTACATGCTATGATACATGTTGGAACAAAAAACGGAGAAGCCCTTATCAATGAGCAGAATGTGGCGTTAGTTGAGTATAACAACGAGAAAAATTTTGTTATAGTTGTACTTAACCGCCTATCATCAGGTGGGAAACATCGCTACAGGATAGAAGATGTTACTGCTTTCCTGCCACCAAACACTCCTTTCCGGGAACTGGAGGAAACAAAAAGAATACTCAGACGTGGAGATATAGACAGGAATTTTTACAGGAGTGCAACCGTTCAGGTTGGATATTGCATTGACGAAATTAAATATGATCTGAACGATGATAACATCACCTCTATAGATGTGCTGCGCGAAAAACTGAAATACCGTATAGAAAGGTTAGAAAAGGAGTCAAAGCAGCATACCGAAAGATACGAAAAGAAACTGCAGGAACTGGAAAAAGGGTGAAAGTACTACTTATCCTAATTACCCAGTTTACCTTTTATTAGGTTTGGTAGGATAGATGAGCACTGTTTGAGTTCTTAGTCATAAAGTTGAGTACTTCTGACGCGAGAGGGAATACCAGCAAGCGGCAAGTCTAACCGGGGGTAAGCCACTGGCACCGTGTCGATACTACCGATTTGTTATTTTTGTTTTTTTTCATTTGCAATCGGCTAACAAAGACCAAACCTAACACAAGATGATAGACAATACAGAATTACAACAAGTGAAGAGCGTAGCGCTCAAGGAGCTGCGGGATGCTCTACCATTATGGCGTGAACGCCTGACGATGATAGACCCGCGGCTCTACTTCTATGTACTGGAGGCTACCATGCCCTGCGAGGGTACCGACTGCATAGCCAGTGTGTACGAGCTGCTGAGCATCCGCAAGGAACTGCGCAAGATGCTAACCTATGAGCTTGATGTGGAATATGCAGCCCAATGGGCGAGAGCCATAGAGGGAGTATGGGAGGATGGTCGGCACCTCAGAGGTGGCCTGATGTTTGATACCAACCGAGGGGCACAGCACGTAAGGCTGATGCACTTCCAGACGTGGGCGTTATATATGATGATGATGGCCAGACGTGAGGTGTGTATGCAGCGACGTGCAACGGACGGCACCCCCCTACTCCATACAGAATTCGTGAGAGACGGCATGGTATGGGATAAGCGCCGCCTGTGCACCGAGGCAGACATCTTCATCACCCGCAAGAGCGGCAAAACGGAGTTCGGTGCAGCACTTGACTTCACAGAACTGGCCATGATGGGTGATCCTAACCAGCAAGTCAGCATCGTGGCCAACGACACCAATCAGGCAGTTAAGATAGCATACAGGGCGGTAAAGCAGTTTGCCTACCAGATAGACCCTACCAGCGTGAACAAACTGGGCGGCAAAATACTGAAAGTGAACGCCAAGGACATCAGCTTTCAGCCTTCACTGCCCAGAACGGCAAGCCTGGAGGCATTCAGCGCAGGCGGCAAGCCCAAGGACGGATGGAACAGCGGATGGGTGCACAACGATGAGCCAGGGCAGGGCAAATATGTCAATGAGCACAACGATATGGAGAGTACCGTGCAGGAGCTTGTCGGTTCTGCCGGAACGCGCCGCGAACGAATGCGCCTGAACACCACCACGGCGGGCAAGGTTATCTATGGCCCCTACAAAGAGCATATCCAGGCCGTGCAGGAGAGCCTATTGAAAGAAATGGACATACCAATGGGCACCGTGCAGGAGCTGCCGGATGACTATAACTTTGCCCTGCTGCTGCAACTTGATCCCTGGGACTTCAACGGCGACATCGAAAGCCTGAACCACGAATACATATTCCGCCGCGTTAACCGCTCAATAGGCATAACCGTGCAGCCAACTTGGTATGCCGAGCGTCTGCAAAAGGCACGCACCGGCACAGAGGATGAGCGCAAGGAGGTGCTGACCAAGGACTTCAATATCTGGCAGTCTGACCGCGTGAAGAAGTGGATAAGCGGTGACGAAATCCGTGCACTTGGCACCGAGCGCAGCATCCGTGAGTGTAACAAGAGCGAGTGGATAGCCTTCGGTGGTATGGACTTCTCGCACGGAGATGACCTTTGCGGCATAGGATATGTGGCCATTAACACCAAGACCAAGCAGGTGCTGTGGGACTGCGATGCCTGGATAGCAGAAGACCAGCTGCTGAAGAGCCCCAACAAGGTGCTGTATGATCAGTGGGTAGAACAGGGCTATCTGCACGTCTGTCCAGGTGAGATACTGGACGGTGCAGCCGTAGTCAGCGCCATAGACGAGGTGGCAAAGCATGTTCGCATCGTTGCCTTCGGGTATGATAACTGGGATTCAGACAGATTCGTGAACCATATCCGCTCATGGATGGTGAACAAGCTGAAGAAGAAGGGTATCACGCCCAAAGCAATAGAAGAGGAGCTGAAACAGAGGCTGCAGCCAGTCAGCCAGACCTTCGGCACCTACAATTCTGCCTGCCAGGTAGTGTGGGATGAGGTGCACTGGGCACCCCGCAAGCTCTTCGTACACAACCCTATCATAGCGTGGTGCTTCAGCAACGCCATATTGATAGAAGACCAGATGGAGAACGTCAAGCCAAAGAAGAACCCCGGAATACCTACCGGCAAGGTGGATATTTGTCAGTGCATCTGCACCTGCTACATCATGATAGGAAACATAAAATAGTAGATACGGAACAACTTTTCTTTTTATTAAGTTGGATGGTTAATATGTTAGGTTAACAGTCTTTGTTAACATGGAGGTCGCAAGTCTGAGAAGATATGCGGCCTTTTTTCTTCCCATCCGTTAACCTTTTACCGCTCAAGAACGGAATATTGAATATGAACCCTATAAAACTATCAAACAAAAAATGATGGAAACAATTATTCAATGGTTGCCCGAGCTTATAACGGCACTATTGGGTGGAGGGCTGGTAGCCATCTTCACCGTTCCTGAGAAGAAGGCTGCTGCACGTCTGGACAATGCAGAGCGTGTAGTGGCAAAGTATGAAGAAGTGATGCAGCGCTACGAGAAGCGGATATCCGAACTGGAGGCAGAAGTAAAGGAACTGCGTGCAGAGAGTGAACGCAAGGATGACCGCATCAGCGAACTTGAACGGCAGCTGGCCGTGCTGGAGAGGAAACGTAATAAGAAGGGCCAGTTTGTCAAGAAGCCATCATAAGTATGCGAAAGATAGACAAGATTATAGTCCATTGCAGCGCTACGCCCGAGGGCAAGGACTTCACCGTAGAGGATATAGACAGCTGGCACCGTCAGCGAGGCTTCGCCAAAATAGGCTACCACTATGTCATCTACCGAGACGGCACTGTACACCGTGGCCGACTTGACACAGAGATAGGCGCTCATGCCACCGGCTACAACGCTCACTCTATAGGAGTCTGCTACATAGGCGGCTGCGCCAAAGACGGCAAGACAGCAAAGGACACCCGAACGCAGGCACAGCGAGACGCGCTGGTGCGATTGCTCATGAAACTTGTCTTGAAGTACCCCAACGCAGAAATCATTGGCCATCGGGATGTGAGCAAGAAAGCCTGCCCCAGCTTCGATGCCAAAAAAGAATACAGAATGATATGAACAACTACTACTTCAACACCCCCGGCATGTCCGACTACCTGAACACCCGACCCGGAAAGGATAATCCCGATCCATGCGGTTGCCTTTGGCAGACAATACTGATACTGCTTTTCTCCATAATGCTGGCAGTATGCTGCAGTTGCCGTAGCCACAAGCAGGTAGAGAAGGAATACATACATGTGCATGATACCATAACGCAGACCATCAACCAGCGCGATAGTATCTGGCTGCATGACAGCATCTATCAGGAGGTAATACGGAAGGCAGACACCGTATATCTGTACAAGTACAAGCAGAAGACGGAGTACCGCGACCGCTGGCACCATGATAGCATCTACATAGCCAAGACAGATACCCTATACCGCGACGTGGTAAAGGAGAAGCAGCTGACATGGTGGCAGCGCACACGTCTGAACATCGGAGGCTGGGCACTATTGCTGCTTGCCGGCATAGCACTGTACTATGCGGCCAAGTTTACCATCAACCGCTTTTGGCGAGTATAATATAAATCAATAATAAAATGGGACTTTTCAATTTCAAATTCCAAAAACGCGAGGAGCCGCAAGAGCCTGACAAGAAGAAGCAGGACGGAGCCAAGGCGAAAGTCAGGGCCAATGCAGTGAGCATAGGCGAGGCTAACGCCGGAACCGTTGCCGCCTTCTCTCATGCCATAGACTTGAGGGCCAAGACCTTTGCACGCGGTATACTGGAACTGCAGATGCGAACGAAGGACGGCGTATGGCAGAAATGCGGTGGGGATGAGACCCAGAAGCTGCACTACATGCTGCAGGTAAGGCCTAACATCTACCAGTCTGCTGCCCAGATGTGGGAGATGGCAAGCCGTATTGCCGACCTCAGCCGTGAGGGACTTTGCGGTATCTGGGCACCGGGGCTTAGCCGTGGCACTATCCGCGGCCTTACACCCTGCACGGCAGAGTGGCGCGAGACCACCAATACCTATGTACTGAACAACGTCAAGATGAACGTCAACAGTATAGAGGTAAAGGCAGAAGATGTTATCCTTGTCAGCAACGGCTACGGATGCAGCCTGATTGCTCTGCTGAAGCGAACACTGGAGCTATCAGCAACAGCTGATCAGTTCAACCGAGACACGCTGGCAAAGGGTGGTACCTTCAAGGCCATTGTCAAGCAAGAGACATCAGGCAGCGTGCTGCAAGGCATGGATGCACTTGACGATGAGGAGGTAGAGGCTAACTTCGACGAGATTAACCGCCAATTCCGTGAGGGTAACGACTTCATCTACGACCCCTCGGCTGCTCAGATCACACAGATAAGCCAGAGCTTCCAGGACTTGCAGCTGCCCAACACAAAGGACGGCTGCATAGGGGATATTGCCCGCGTCTGTGGCATACCTTTGCCGCTGATGTTCCTCAGCACCAACGCAGTCTATAAGAGCATAGACGATGCCTGGCACACCTTTAAGGAACTGACCATGCAGCCCAAGTGGGAGGCACTGGAGCAGGAACTGAACGGAAAATACTTGAATTACCTTGACTATGATAAGTTCCGCTTCCATGTCCTGAGTGATTCTATCTGCCTGGATAGCGACAAGAACAGAGCCGACCGCCTGTCAGTACTTGTCAATGGAGGCATTATCACCCAGAACGAGGCAAGGAAGACGCTGAACCTCGGGAAAGCTGCAGGCGGTGACCAGCTGAAAGAGCCAAAGTCTAACAAAACTCCGTCTGACGGAGAGAAAGGAGGCGAAAAATGAAAGTTCTAACAGTTGAAGAGCTGGTATGGCAAAGCCGCCTGCAGAACCCCACCCCGGATGAGGTTGGGTACCTGGAACACCTTGGTAATACGGTAGAAGGTCTTGTCGAGAAAGCCATCAACCGTACATGGGAGGAGATTTTCGAGGAGTACGGCCAGTGCCCACCCGAGCTGAGACACGCCTGCATGATGCTGGCAGACTACTACTATACCCACCGTGGGGATGATTCGCCAATGCCCAGGGCAGCGGCCATATTGTGTAAACGATACAAAAAACTGAGACGGTAATGGCATACAATACTTCTTTACTTGAAGACCGCATAGATGTCATAGAGCCTGAAGTGCAAGGCGCAAGGACATTGTGGTACTGGGGATTCCGGGGCCTGATATGCGGTGTAACGTGGCAGAAGGGTGCACGTCGCTTGCTGGAGGGTGATACCACCCTGTACGATACAATTATGGTGCGTATGCGCTACACCGAGTCTATCAATGACCGTTGCCGATTCCTTTGGAAAGGCCACTACTACGAGATAGAGAGCTTCTATGCAGACTACAGGCAGAATACCGTACAGATAACTGCCCATGAGGTGAGCAAGTTCAAGGTAGAGGAGCGCCCAGAACCTGAACCAGAGCCTGAACCCGAAAATAACGATAACGAACAAACAGAAGAATAATATGGAACTACAGACAAACTTTCAGAAAAGATGCGCATATCAGCCTACTGGTCTGATCTGCCAACGAGAAGAGGGCAAAGACCCCGTTATTGAGGGTGTTGCCATCGTAACTGAGCAGGAGACAGTATTGTACGAGGGCTCAGACTGGAGAGAGATAGAGGTTATAGACCCCGCATGTATCACCAAGGAAGTTATAGACAATGAAGACATCAAGCTCAACCTCCTGCACGAACGCAGCGCCAGCTTTGCACGCAGTAACAAGAGAGAGGGAAGCCTTAACCTTGACACCCGAGAGGATGGACTTCACTTCTCAACGCCCGTGCCTGACTGCGACCTCGGCAAACGCGCGAAAGCCCTTATTGACAACGGAACATATACGGGATGTTCTTTCGAGTTCTGGCCGCAGGATTACTCGGTAGAGAAACGTGACGGTAAGGACGGCAAGAAGGAGTATGTGGTACGCCACACCAAGTTTGCCCGCATTGGTGCTATCACTATCGGTATGGATCCCGCCTACGAGCAGACAAGTGTAGGTCTGCGTGAGATGTACCGCGAGACTCACAACGAGGAAACACCCGAGCAGAAGCAAGAGCGCCTGGAGCGCGAGGCTAAGGAGCAGCGCGAGTTAACCTTTGCCCGTGAGATGGAGGATATTAAGAGGCAGATAGACCTCATGTAAATAGAGAGAGACAGCTATTTTATAAATCAGTTTCAAAATTTCGTAAATTTATGGAAGAGAGAAATTTCAACGTAATTCAGGCCGAGATGCGCGAGACCTACGCTCAGTTGCAGAGTTGCAAGGAGGAGGAAAGAGCCGCATTGCAGGCTAAATTCGAGAACTTGAAGGCAGAGCGTGAGATCGCTCTTGGTAACGAACAGGCCGCCGCTATGCAGCGCGAGACTCCTAAGACATTCAGTCTGTGCAAGGCGCTCCGCGAGGCTATGCAGAGCCGCAAGCAGTTTGAGCTCCGTACAGCTCTTACCGCTGCTGGTTTGGCTAACAAGGCCGTAGAGGTAGAGATTCAGAACATTCTGGAGCCTCTGTACGCAAAGAGCGTACTGCAGCAGCTGGGTGTTCGCTGGTACAAGGGTATGCCTATGGGTGACATCAGCATCCCCGTTATGAACGGCGGTACTGTTGCTTGGAAGGCTGAGACCGGCTCAGCAGCTGACGGTACTCCTACCTTCGGTACCAACATCGTTCTGAAGCCTAAGCGTCTGTGCGCTTACTTCGACATCTCCGAGCAGATGATCCTGCAGGACACTGTAGGCGTAGAGGATGCTATCAAGCGCGATGCTATCAACGCCCTCAAGGACAAGTTGGAGGCTACCATCTTCGGTAACGCTGCCGGTGGCGACAACTATCCTGCCGGTATCTTCTACAACCAGACCCTCCAGGATGCTACCACCTTCGCAAAGGTATGCGGCATTGAGGCAGGCGTAGAGGATGCTAACGTATACGGCGAGATGAAGTACTTGCTGAGTACCAAGGCTAAGGCAGACCTCCGCTCTATGGCTAAGTCAAGCAAGAATACTCAGCTCGTTATGGAAGGCGGCGAGGTTGACGGTGTTCCCGCACTGACCACCAGCAACGTCAAGGACGAGAACAAGGGCATCTACTGCTACGGCGACTTCAGCAACCTGGCAGTGGCTGTATGGAAAGACCTTATCTTCAAGGTTGATGACAGCGTAGCCTACGGCAACGGCCTTATCCGTATCTACGTCAGCGGTTACTTCGATGCTAAGGTACTGCGCTCTGCAGCATTCGCATTCGGTGATACCCGCTATGTAGCTCAGAACTAAACAGGCTTTTCTTTATAGGAATATAGTCATCTTGTAGACAGGAAGCGGCGGTTAACCAATACACGGTTAGCGGTCGCTTTTTGTATGGCAGTAGAATGTGTTAAGATAGAAGGCGTAGACGAGGTTCTGAGGAAGTTTGACCGCATCAGCACCCGCAGGGATATGGGCAAGGACTTGAAGGTTATTATCCGTGCAGTCCTGAAGGATGCCCGCAAGGATGTTTCCAACGCTGCCAAGACTGCCCTCAAGGGGAATGACCCCAGAAAGGCTTATCTGGCAGTCAAGTACGCTGTCTATCGTAGCGTGTTCGGTGGTAATGTCAGCATCCTGTCCCGCCGTAGCCGCGGCAACAAAGGCTATCAGCTGCCACCCAGTAATAGGGGTAGAAATGGCAGAACTGATATGCTGGAAAGCTACTATGGCGCAGATCGTGGCTTCATTCTCCGCTTTATGGAGAGTGGCACGGCAGAGCGTAAGGTAAAGAACTTTAATGACCACAAAATCAAGCGCACTGCAAGGCCAAAGGGTAAGCGTATATATAAGCATAGTGCCATTGGTGCCAGGGGAAAGATAAATGCTATGGGATGGTTTGACGCTCCGAGTACATCTGCCATCGTAAAGGCAGCCAACCAGTTGCAGGGCCTTGTGGATGAAGCGGTAGAGCGCCTGTGGAATAAAGACTAAAAAGAATATACAAGATATGGCAAACGGCAAAGTAATAACCATGCTTGAGTTGCAGGAAGGCAACTATAACAGCGGATTGGCAAAGGCAGGCAGAAGTCTGAGACAATTCCAGCAGCAGAACATGACACTGGATGGTGCCATGCAGCAGTCTGTCAAGTCTATCATGAAGGTAGGTGCCCAATATGTAAGCTTTGGCGCTGCAGTTGCCGGTGCTATGAAGGTGGCAAAGGATGCCTTCTTCAACAATGAGGCACAGCTGGATGAGTGGGGCAGAACGGTAGAGGCAAGCAAGGGCCTGTATGAAGGATTCTTGTCTGCCCTGAATAACGCTGACATATCAGGATATATAACCAATATGTCCGAGATTGTGTCGGCTGCACGCGATGCCTACGACGCATTGGATGATCTTAACACCTTCAAGGCCTTTAACCAGGTGAATAAAGCCCGCAATAAGGCAGGATATGCAGAAGCACTTGCCAACTATAAGGAGAATCCTACAGCCGACAATAAGAAGGTGCTCAAGGAGGCTAACGACAAGGTAGTTAAAGACCTTACAGACGAGGCAAAGCGTAGCGATAAGGCATACGACAAAGCATTGAAGAGTCTTGCCACTAAGAGAGGATTGAGCGGCAAGGCTAAGAAGGACTTTGTGGAGCTGTTCAAGAGTAAGACCTTCGAGGAACTGAAAGGAATCCGCGATCAATACTCAGAGAATAGCAACGTATTCGAGACTGGCTATCTTGGTAAGCAGCGCACGTTCAACGGCAAGAGAGTTGCCAACGTCAACGGCATGGGATATTACAAAATTGGTGTCAACCTCGGCATTAAGGATATGACAAAGGAAGAGCAGAAGACCTACCAGATGGCAAAGGCGCTCTACCAGGTGAACGATGAAGAGATAGCCGCTTTACAGAAAATGGGAGCAACGGCCTTTGATTTGCGCGAGGCAGCATCTCAGCAGACCCGCCAGTTCAACCGTCTGGCCGGCAATAACGGCAAGGTAACAGACCCCAACAAACCCACAAATACAAAAGTCAAGCCGGAAGAGGTCTACCCCGTAGAAAGTATGAAGGGATTGCAGAAGGAACTGCAAGACTTGCAGAAAGAGCAGGCTTTGTCAACTGATACCGCGGAGTGGAAGGAATACCAGAAGCAGATAGGCAAGGTTACTGACCGCATAGCTATCCTGAAGGGTGAATTGCCAAAGGACAAGCAGGCAGAGTTTACTTTCACTGCCGACATCAGCGATGTAGCAGAGAAGCTGAAAGA
>Ga0310786_10008246_pt1 | contig 13407 bp, 15 predicted proteins | sample AusTroGonzalo_MG_FD_203881 | JGI IMG/M metagenome (GOLD analysis project Ga0310786, IMG submission 203881) | Bovine rumen microbial communities from tropical cattle in Woodstock, Queensland, Australia - Gonzalo_03 (v2) (version 2) | ecosystem: Host-associated > Mammals > Digestive system >... | reverse complement strand
AAATATCGAACAGATTATCAATTACAGGGAATCTAAGCCGAAATACAAAAAGGGTGGAGAATTTCTAACCGAAGATTTGGAAAAGATGACAACCGATGAACTGAAGAACTTAGCCGACAATTTTAAGGGGTTAGCGAAGAACAAAGCCGATGCTGAGGCGAAGCAGATTGTTGATGAAATGTTTCAGAAGTATGCAAAGGACGGTGACAATATGATTGTCCTCTCCGCCGCCTATTTCCCAGACCACGAAATATATGAGGTTGACAGCCCGTTTGACAGAATTGATTTTGACAGGAACGAAAGGTGGAACAAACTTTATTACCCTATTGAAAGCGAAGAGGACGGATACATTGTGCTATGGGGGAAGTTGTTTGATATCCTTTTAGGGAAACTTCACATACCGTATGCCGAAGAGGAGTTTGAAAACGACACGGAAGCCCTGGGCAGATATTGGTACGGTGTTGTAGGAATTATGAAAGACTACAGGGTTGTCAGGTTCATCATAAGGGACGACGGTATGCTGTCTGACAACAACGGATACAATTCAACCTATAATAAGGTAATCTACGAGATAAAATAAAAGCGAGGATTAATTCCCCGCTTTTTTATTTTTTTTAGTCTGTCTCTTAAACTCTTTTCGCTGCCCGTCGCTGTATGCGTTCCACATTTGCATTTTCGCTGGGTTTCCGTCATCAAACTTGTTGTCTCGTTCGTCTCTTGCCTTGACATAAGCGTCAACGCCAGCTTTTAAGTTTTTGTTTCTTTCTTTTCTGTACATTTCCTCCTCGTCAGGGTCCAATGATTTGCTCATTTTCCTTCCCGCTGCGTAGGCGTTTGCGTGCCTTCTGCCGTCAATCCTTCCGAGTTTTTCCTGCCCCTTCAATGTGTCGCCGATTTCATTGACAGTCTTTTTGTTAGCCTTTCTCTCCTTCTCGGTTCCCTTCAAGAAAGCGTCAGTCATCCTGCTCCACTTCTTCTTACCCTTCTCGTCGTAGTTGTACTCAGGTTTGTAATCTCCCCTTTCCTTCCTTGCATATACCGCTGCGGTGTCTTCGTCACCACGCTCTGCCTGCCTCTGAGAAAGCCTTCCGAGTTTGAACTGTCCCTTTTCGGTGTCTCCAAGTTCGTTAAGTTCTTCTTTGGTTCCGTTTTTCCTGTCATTCATCTTTTGTTTTAGAGCCTCTAACTTGTTCTTTATCATTCCAATATCTTCTCCAACCCAATATGAATTTCGCATCATTTTTCCCTTTGGGTTACTAGGAAACATTGGCATTGGACCACTCATTCTTTCATCATTCGCCTTATTGTAAGCATTATGAGCTCTGTAAAATAAATTGTCTTGCTTGTCTTTTAGGTCCCACTTTGTATCAAAATCGTGTGCTCTTGATGCAGAATCAATTGGCTCATTTAAATCCTTTGCTTTGGCCATCCTGTCAGCGTACAATCTACCAAGTTTGTACTGACCCTTTAATGTGTCGCCAACCTCGTTAACTTCCTCAGAAAGTTTTTCTACTTGTTTTTGAATGCTTTTGTGGAACGCTTTGTTCATTTTACGGCGCTTATTTGATGAATCTGTGGAGTTTCTTTCAGAAGATGCCTTATTTTTAGCATTTTTGTATCTCCTCTCAAAATCAGCAACCCCTTTTTCGTCTCCCGTATCATCAGCTTTCCAGTACTGAACAAGCCTCTTTCCAGCGAGTTTTCCCAACTTCTTCTGCCCGTTAACGGTATCGCCGACTTCATTGAGCCTTGAATGCTCTCCGTCCTTGAAAGCCTTTGACATAGGGTTGTTCTCGTTTCCTCCGAGGACTTTCTTCTCTCCGTACTTCTTGATTCTCTCGTCCCTCGCCTCAGCGTCTGCTGCGACGCAAGTCTTCATATTCTTGATGAAACCCTCGTGGTCGTCGTTGTTCTTAGCATCGGTAGCCCTTCTCCTGCTTCTTGCGGAGACAGCACCGAGAGCCCTCTGTCCGTCCTTGGTGTTGCCGATTTCGTTAATCATTTTCCTTAATGCGTTTGACACCGCATTCTGAACCGCCTCGTCCATATACTGTGCGTTGTCCATATTTCCCCAACCGCTTGCCTGTACCTGTGGCTGCGCAGTTGCATTAGGAGCCTGATATGGTTTCTTGGAAGGCGTTGCCGTCGCACTTGGAGCCTGATATGGCTTCTTGGTTTGAGTTGCCGCCGTATTGGTTAGATTAGGATATGCCGATGGTTCGTCGTTCTGAGGAATAGTCTTTCCCTGTCTAACATCAGTCATCTTGCTATACCTGTTCTGTCCATACCTGTCACCAAGTTGGTCAACCATCTTTTTTGCGAAATCAGCCCCATATTTATCAACATATTTTTTCAATGGGTCGTAATCAACATTCTTAGCCCTTTCAGCGGCCCTACCGAACTCGAAATCCTTTTTTGCGTTGGCAATGCTGTTCCTCGTCCTTTGGTATGCCCTTCCAGCAGCACCTGCAAATCCTCCGTTATTTTTGAAGTTCTGATAGCCTTCTTTGAACCTATCAAAAACGCCTTCTTCAAGCATTACTTCTTCGAAGCATTCTTCCAAGATAGAGTTCAATTTTTCTTCTTCTATGATAAATTTGCTCATATTATACAATTTTACACAAATAAATAGCCCGTCGTGGGTAAAACGGTTGACTTTCCTGTGTTTATGGTTATTTTTTAAGAAAAAAGAAATGGCAGAAGTTGATATTAAAAAACTTACTATCGGTGAGTTGATTGACTACGAAAAAGCGGCTAAAGCCGTTTGTTTAAGGTATGAAAACAATATCAAGGTATATGACGGCTCACTGAGGACTAATTCGTTGGACTATGATTTGTATGAAAAGTACAATAAGATATACTTGAAAATACTTTCTGAGTTGGAAGACAGAGTATCGAAACTATGAGTAAATGTGCTAAAAAATTAGTGAACGACGCAAAACTTGCTTGGCACTCGCTGTTCTACGGACTGAGAGCGGCTGATTCCGTTATGCAGAGCCAGACGAGCGGCGAAGACGGCGTTGAGATTAACGAGCAGGTGAAACCGAGCGGAGTTTATGCCGATATGTTGGAACAGAAGGTTACGAAGGAGGTTGAAGAACTTCGTGACAAGCATTACCGTATCCTCAAGGAGGCTGACAAATATGACACGGGTACGCTTTCCCTCGTTGAGGAGGATATCATTAACGAGAAGGGCGAGGTCGAGACAATCGTCACCTTCAGCGGAAACATGAGGAAGAAGACGAAGGCTGACTTTATGAAGCATCCGCCTGTGTTCCTCAAGAAGGGCGACTATATCCTAAGGGTGATTCAGGACAACAAACTTACCGCAAGGGAGTCTATGTTCGAAAACATCTATATGCCTAAGGGACTGTATGACTATGATACAACCATTTCAGTCAAGAGGAGCGTGATACCGAGATTCGAGATTGAGAAGTTCGCAAAGAAGGTTGTTGTCAGGAATGTGATGGGAACCGACAGGGCGGAAGTTGACTTGTACCTTCCTTCAGACGCAGGACAGTTCAGCAAGATAGATGCTATCTTGGTTTCAAACCTCTACACTATGTTTGAGACGAAGAACCTCAGGTCGGATATTACTGATTTTCAGGAGATTGAATGGTACAGCGACAAGGCTTGGAACGCAGACGATTTGAACTTCTTCAAGTACGATGATGTTAAGCCGTTAGAAATCAATGTGTTCGATGGAAACTTCGTTATCACATTCGACTGCCACATAGTTGAGGACGGTAAGGATATAACCGAAAAGTTCAAGACTAAGGAACTTGACGAGAAATACAAGTACCAAGCACCAAAGAACGGTCCCATTGACATTATGGCGGCTGAAAGAAGGGCCAAGAAAGATGAGAATAAGGAGATTGATACCGACAATTTAGGTACTACTACATTTAAACTATAAGTACGATGAGAATAGCGATAGACTTGAATGATGTGGTCAGGGACTTCTCGAACAATTTCGTGAGGTACTATATCGAAGGGTATGACCACGAGTTTGACTTGAGTGATTTTGAATTTTGGAGCAACGATATGCAGGCGGTGTTCCCGTTCAAGAGCCAACAGGCGTATTTCAATTTCGTGTATAACGATTTTGCGTTTGAACTCTACGGAAAGTGCGGAACCTGCACAAAGAACATCGGTGCTGAACTCAACGATTGGACTGAGAAGACAATCAAGGACCTTGACACCGACGAGGATATTGAGGTAATGTTCGTCTCGCCTATGGAATATGGGCTTTCTATTGGAAACACATATTTCTTCCTGTCGAAGTTGGGAACCAAGATTAGGGAGGTGTATCTTCCAAGCGACTCACTGACGATTTGGGACAAGTGCGATGTGCTTGTCACAGCCAACCCAAAACTTCTCGAATCGAAGCCAGAAGGTAAAATCAGCATAAAGATTAAGGCTGAATATAACAAGGATACTGAGGCTGATTACACATACAAGGACCTCAGTTCATTTATAACAAAACAAGAAAAGTTGGAGGAACTGTTAAATGGGTTTACTAATAAAGAACAATAACAACAGTAAGTACATCACCTTTAAGGGTAAGAGGTACGCATTGAACCTTGACGCTTTCAAGGCAGTCTGCACTCCGAACAACATGAACCTCGGAATCAGGGAGTACGAAATCTCTCAGGTTTACGAAGTAGGTGAAAGCGGCGAACTCAGTATGTCTTCGAAGGTTGAACACGAAACCAAGGGTAACGGCAATCCGCAGAACGACATGATTGTCTATGATGTGATTAAGATGCTGATTGTGTCGCTGCTCGAAAACAGCAGGACAGAGGAAGAGTTCGAATACGACTTCGGAACCGCCTTCGCACTCAACACCCTCATTTCAATCGGCGTTATAGTTGAAGTTGAATAAAGTTAAAAATACATAAATAAATGACTACGCAAGAAATGATTAAGATAGCCGAGGAGAATGTTGAAAAACTCGAAAAGAAGGAGTATTCAATCTATTTCTTCGTGCTTGACACAAAGGGCAATCCGTCAAGTGCCCTTGAGTACATCTACAAAACCGCTATGGTTTTGCACAAGGACGGCTACAATGTGAAGATTCTACACAACGAGAAGGATTTCGTCGGAGTTGGCGACTGGCTCGGAGAGGAATACGCAAACCTCCCTCACGCAAACACCGAGAAGGAGAATGTCGAAATCAGTGCAAGTGATTTCCTTGTGATTCCTGAAATCTTCGCCAATGTTATGATGCAGACGAAGAAACTCCCCTGCAAGAGGATTATCTTGGTGCAGAACGCATACAACCTCACTGAGTTTATGCCTGTTTCACAAAATCTTGATAACCTTGGAATCACGGACGCAATCGTCACCACCAAGGCACAGGAAGACAAGTTGCTTGACTACTTCCCAGGGGTAAGGACGCACATTGTACACCCTTCAATCAGTCCAATCTTCCACCCAAGCGACAAGCCGCAGAAGTTGGTTGTCAATATCGTGGCTAAGGACCAGACTGATGTGAACAGGATTGTCAAGCCGTTCTATTGGAAGAACCCTATTTATAGGTTTGTGTCTTTCACCGACCTAAGGGGACTTACACAGGAAGAGTTCGCAAGGGCTCTCAGGGAAGGCGCTATCACCATTTGGGCTGACGATAAGACACCATTCGGCTACTCACTCCTTGAGGCGTTGAAGAGCGGCGGAATCGTATTAGCAAAGGTTCCTGACGAGCCAACCGAGTGGATGAAGACCGCCGACGGCAACCTTAACGAGAAGATTCTTTGGTTTGAGAAACTTGAAGAGGTTTCCGATATGATTGCTCCCGCCGTAAGGACTTGGACGAGGTTCGAGATACCTGAGGATGTCTATGAGGACAGCAAGTCGTTCGACTCGTTGTATTCGGAAGATGTGCAGAAGGCTGAAATCGAACACGCCTACATCAAGACAATCGTCGAACGCAGGCTCAACGAGTTCAAGGAAGTTCTCGCAGAGTTAAAGAATAAGGAAAAGGAAGAAGCAGCAGAGTAATATGAAGGACCTAACATTTATTTTTCCGTTGTATAATCTATCGGAAAACGGTAGATTGAACCGCCTCAACACGGCGATAGCACACATTACCGTACATTCACAAGGAAATATTATCTTTGTCGGAAAGAAGGAAGACCTTGACTTGGTTGGCGATAAGGGAAAGAAGGTGGTAAACGACACCGACGACCTCTCATACCCGAATCAGGTTATGCTTGCCCTCAAGAGCGTTGATACAAAATACTTCTCCGTAGTGGAGCAGGATGACTTCGTGTGCGACAAGTGGGCTGAGTGTGTTGACGAATATCTCAAGAATGACAATGACGAGATTTTCGCATACCTTCCGTTGACGGAAATCGTTGATTACGGCACTGATGAGACGATTTCTTACGCAAACGAGGCTTTTTGGGCTTCGTCGTTCTCTGAGGAAATCGGTTATCTCGACCTCAACGCAATTCAGGACTACCTGAACTTCAACACATCTGGCGGAATTTTCAAGACTAAGGAATTCCTTTCTCTCGGTGGATTGAAGACTTCTATGAAACTTGTGTTCTGGTACGAGTTCCTTATGAGGGCACTTTACAAGCAGAAGAAAATCTTCGTAATCCCAAGGATTGGCTATTACCATTATGCGAATGTTGACGGAAGTCTTACTGAGCAGTATGCAAATTCAATGAGTGAGAAGGAAGTTGAATGGTGGGTTGAGCTCGCCAAGAAGGAATACTACTTCCCACAGGACAGAAACAAGAAATACGAAGAAGAATAACCACGATGCACAACGGGGAGGCCATGCCTCCCCATTAAACATCAATGGTAAGGCTCTTTGTAGAGTGATTGTTAGAAAGTGCATTGTGGAATGCAGAGGATGATGTTTTGCAGAGTGGGTGTAAAAAACCACTGCAAAAATGGCTAAAAGAGGAAGAAAACCAAAAGAAAGAAAAGGATATTTTTACGAAGAAGAAGAGAATGCAATCGTAAAATACATTAACGAAACAAACCAAGAAGAAAAAAACAAGATTTTCAATTCAGTTTTGTACCCCGCATTGACGAAGATGATTGAGTCAATTATCAGGAGGTACAAACTGTTCGTCCCTGATGAGGAGTTTGACCAAAATTTCAGCGACACCATATCATACTTATTAACCAAGATTAACCACTTCAAACCGTCAATCAACATTTATGAGGAGATTAAGGAACCGTCAGAAGATGTGAAATGGAGTGCGGTGACTGTGAGTAATCGTGATTTCCATGTTAGGGCTGACGAAGATGACCCTAAGTACATAAGGGTTTATTGGATTGACGATACGGACTATTATAACCCCGTTGAACGGACGAAGGGCTATTATAAGCGAGTTGAAAAGCATTACAAGGCATACTCTTATTGCGGTACTGTCTGCAAGAACTACCTTATGTACAAGTGTTCACAATATGCGAAGAAAAGGCAGAGGAACACGCCGTATGACGAGGTGTTCGAGGAAATCAGCAACAGCGAACGATATATGACGAATGAGGAGAACTACTCCGATGTGGCGATAAGACTCGTAAAGAATGTGGCCAACGAAATCGAGGAGATGATTGAGAACCGTGAGGCGAATCAGTTGACTGATGAGGAAGTGACGGTCGGAAAGGCCCTGATAAATCTTCTCAGGAATTGGGAGGATGTCCTGCCGTCCGACGGAAGCAACAAACTTCAGAAGAGTTCCGTACTCTATTATCTCAGAGAGGAGACGATGATGACGACCAAGGAAGTAAGGGACAATATGAAGTGTTACAAAAACGCTTTCCTCGCACTCAAAAAGATAGAGTTGGAACAGCGATAATTTCGGAAAAACTATTTATACAAAAATAGATTATGGAAAACAAGCGATATAAAGTAAAACTCAATTCCATTGAAAAAGTTGAGGACCTTCTACAGGAAATATATGACCAGGCGTGCAGGCAGATTAACGAGGTTCAGAACGAAATGAATAAACTCGCAAACTCTACCAACCTCGGTGCTGATGATGTCAGCGTTGACGAGAAGGCCAAGTACGCAAAAGCGATGAACGACTTCATGACAAACAAATTGAAGGCTATTTCGGCTAAGTTCGAGATTGCCAAGTTCATGGGCGAACTAATTAAGAAGAACGGTGATGTCGCTGCTGTCGTAAACGACAAGAATTTTGCGAAGAGGACATCATTGAACTTCGACGAAATCAGGAACGAACTCAGCGGAGACGGGGATTCAACAACATACGACCTTAAGTAAAAATGAACAGAATAGAGCCAATAAGGTTAATAGGTAGGCTAAACGCTATCAGTACATTCATCGAAAATTTTCCGATGAATATAATTGATATTAACCATGCGCCGTCATATGCCTCGGTATTCGACTTCCTGATAGACATTTTGGGGGCTTGCGGAGTTGATGTACACCAGATAGCAAGCAAGGTTACGGAAGCACTGTTTGCAATTCCTGAGAACCTTGGTGTCGGGCCAAACGCAATCTATGACAAGATAAGCGGAATGGAGGTGGCGGAACAGAGCAAGTTCATGTCTGCTTTGGAAGACGGGGTTAAGGGCATCATAATGGCGTTGTTGGCAAGTATTTTCTCCTGTTCAGCCTCTCCCGTGTTGAAGACTATGAATATGGATTACAGCAAATATTCAATGCGTCTTCCATATACCGATTTCAGCAGGGAGGGAATTCTTATACCTAAGAGTCTCCTAAATGTTTTCGGACATATGGATATTAACCCACTCACCAACGAAGGAAAACTATATTTCAATGTCGAAGGTGCGGGTGACAAATACTATATCAAGCAGAAGAGGACCGAGTTCATCACCTACGATGCTGAAACCGTCACCATTCCCGACTGCGACAAATTGTCAATGGTATATGTTGATTTCGGCCCAGGGCACGCAGATTTCATTGCTGGCAGCGACCTTTCGACGGAGGACGAGTTGCAGTTCAGGATTTCCACCCCCGTCAGCAAGACGATAACAGTAAGCGTCACATACAGGGACGGAAACGGAACGCCTCACTCCTTGGATTTCAATATCCTCCCAGGCGAGAAGGTGAGCGAGATTTTCAGGACATATCCAAAGGACAAGGTTGGAAACAAATGCTACATAGACTCAATACAGATTAGCGGAGGAAACGGTTCGGGAACAGGAACCAAGATAACAGGCAGCGACGGCAAAGTCACCTATGTCTATCTCAGCGAATCCGAGTCACAGCCTGTGATAAAGTTTTGGAACTCACAGGATAACGATTCATTGAGAAGCATTGAGTGGGGAACTTCTACAGGCTGCGGAACCCGTGAGTATCCGATAAGCGACGCTATCAGCGAGGAAATGGACATTTACGAGTATGTTCCCGCAGGAGAGAAGGTTAAGGACGCTGTTAGGGTGACCAATGTTCCGTCAAGCCCAGACTGTGATTCGCCTGATGCTATCGTCTGTTATGCGGGAATTGACCCGAACACGCTTTATAGGACGAACGACATGAACGCATTCCTTTGGTATGTCGCCAACAGGGGTGCTTCTAAGCCACAGGTTGAGTCGAACAAGACAGTGTGGGACAGCAGGCTCAAGGCTAAGAAATTCGATGTTGAGAGGAAGACGAGCGAGGATTGGAACGAATGGTACAACTCCAAGCAGAGCGAATATGATGAGTTCTCATTCAGGGAAAACGACGAGAAGTATCCCGAACTCTTCCCAATACTTCAATTAAAGAAGGTTGGTAGCGATTTCGAGGTATATTTCCCCGCACAGAGATACTTCAAGCCGACAGCAAAGGACAACGACAGCGATTTCGTTTACAACAACCTCAGGCTCAACTCAACGATTTACAAGTTCAACTACGACTATTTGCAGAACATAAGGATATTCCAACCGAAGGTTATCCTATACGGAATGTACGACGCACTGTTGAACGGTGCTTTGACTGCGATAATGAGCCTTAAGCCCAACTTTTACAGGCAGGAAACCGAAGCGAAACTATCTTCGATAATCAAGAGGTTCATTGAGGCTGACGATGCAGAGGTTGAGGACTGCTACAGGACTTTCTCGAACGAGGAGTTCGACGATATGCTCCGTGATATGCTTCTTTCAAGGTACAGTGCGACATACACAGGTGGCGAGGTGAACAGGGCTACGCAGCACGATGTTGAGGATTATATCGCCAAGATTGATTCAATCAACCTCGCTTCTTCCGCAGCGGGCGAAACGACGAAGATAACGAAGGTTCTCACCGAAATCTCGTCAACGGGTGCTGAGGAAGGAACCATTGAGTACGGCTTTGAATCGAATACCAACGAAGGGTGGTGGAAGAGGCTCATTTGGGCTGTCACTATGCCGCTTATCAAGGCACTTTTCACCCCTCAGTTGATTATGCTGTTCGTCATAAACTTTCAGGTAATGGGTATCCTTTCACCTGACGACCTTCTCGGAACGAATCAGGACTTGATTATAAGGCTGATTTCGAACAAGATTTTCTCGTTGGTTAGGTCAATTATATTGTATGTGAAGGATATGTTGGCTAAGATGCTGCTTGACTTCTTCTTCGTAGTTCTCCTTCCAAAACTCGAAGAGTATATGCTGCTACTCCTCAAGGAAAGGTTGGACTATTGGATTGAACTGTTGAGGGAGGCACTTACCACGATACCCGTTTACTGTAATTCAATACCTATCAACCTGTTTGCGGGCGGAAGGAAGTCTATACAGTCAATTGATGATGTCAAGTATGCCGAAATAGTTGACGAACAGAATAAACCAGAAAGTACAGGAGAGTGTTAAAATGAACTTAGTGGATATAGTAAATACAATAACGAGCAAGTTGGATTCTGTTGAAACGCCTGCCTCACAGTTGTCCCCGATTCTGCTTAAGAGCGTTTCGATGGGAAGGCCTGGCCTGTCGCCATACAAGATTACGGCTGAGATTATCGAAAACAACAAGGCAATAGGCATTCCGACGGACGCAAACCCAGACGGGAGCGAAAACCTAATCAACAAGTACACCTACAATGTCGTAAAGTGCATTTGCGGTGCGATAAAGCAGGATGCGGTCGTTCAGGTTGCCATCCCTTGCGAGTCAATATTGGTTGAGGCTAAGGGCGGAAACGCTGGCGGCCCAATCGTCGTGATAGGAAATAATAAACTTGATTCAAGAGCAATAGGAATTATTCAGTAATATGGAGATTAAGAACTGTGCCGAGTTGTCAAACTCAGAGATAAAGGAATACATTATGTCATTGGAGAACGAGTTCGAGGCTAAGAAGGCTAAGATTAAAACCCTATGTTCTGAACTCGAAGAGATTGAGAGGGCTTACGAATCAGCCCAAAACGAAATAAACCTAAGAAAAACTGTTTTCTAAATGGAAGGTAAAGTATCTGGCGTAAGGTACGGATATGTTGTCAATAACATTGACGATACAGGTGCTGACAGGATAGCGGTGAGGCTAATTCCTGAGGACAACAGTACGCCATATAACGAGGACTTGGAGGTAGATGCGATTCCGCTTCTGCCTAAAATGTTCCGTGTCATACCGAAGATAGGTGAGGGTGTTTTCGTTTTCCTTGCCACCTCAAACGACGGATACAGCCAAAGGCACTATATCGGCCCAGTTGTCAGTCAGGCACACAGGATGTACTACGAACCCGCACAGCAGGGCGGTGACGCATATCAGAGGGGCGGAAAGAAGGATTTCGATGTGAACCCGTACATTAACGAAGAGGCATACGGAGCGTATCCTTCGCTTGACGATATCGCCATTGTCGGGCGTAAGAACTGCGACATCATAATCAAGAACGACGATATCAGGATTCGTGCGGGCGTTAAACTCGTTGACGATTACGAGACATACAAGGTGTCGTTCAACAGACAGAGCCCTGCCTACATTAAGTTAAAGCACCACTCGGACGCACTTGACGGCGACACCAAGAGTACGGCTGCGGTTGTTGCGGACAAGATTATGCTTCTCAGCAATAAGTCTGTTGAACCCGATGTGAATACGGTTGATTCAGACGATTTGCTCACCGACGAGGAAATGAACAAGGTTATCCAAGACGCTTACAGGCTACCATACGGCGAGAAGTTGGTTAAGTTGCTGAAGACTATGATAAATGTTTTCTGCACGCACACGCACGATTATTCCTGCCTTCCACCCAATGCGGCGTTTATTGAAGAAATCCGTGCAGCGTCGAACGAGCCGTTGGAACAGGAAAAACTACTTTCAGACACGATAAGGATTAACTAAAAACAACAAAGCCCCGCATTTGCGAGGCTTTTCTTATGCTGTTTTCAGTATGTTCTTAATATGTTTGATGTCTGTTCTGATTGTTTTTAATTCTGAACTTGCCTTCCCCTTGTTTTTGACGAATTCGTTCTTATTTTTTTCAATTTGTCTCTTAATGGCCAACTCTTTTTTGTTGAGTGCTTCAAGCCATTGTTTCACCACTTGTAAATCAGCCTCGCCATATTCCCCCGACGAAACTGCCGACAATGCTGTCTTGAAAATCATTTCATCCATAGGATTCGTATTTTATTATAAATAGCGGACCCTACTTGTTTTTCAACTTCTCCAATATTTCCTTCGCTTTTTCATTAGGTTCGAAAGATATGTTAATCTTCAATCCGCAGTGTGGGCAGACCATTTTTTCACCTTCCCTGATGTCTTCAATGTTAGCCTCTATGAAACCGTTGCATATAGGACACGGGAATCCGTTCGTTCGCAATATTTTTCTTTTTTCCATTACTGATACCTCTCCGTCACATCGCTGACCACCTTGAACCTGAGTGCTTCCTTGTAGTACCTCACTTCACGCCCACGCTTGACCTTGATATCAACATAGTATGTGTTTGGAATAAGGTCTTCCGTGTAAACGACGAAGTAGTTGTTCAGGAACGCCTTTTCGATTGGGTGGTAGTCAATTACAGTCACCTCACGGTTTCCGTCCTTCACATAGAGCCTGTATTCAGCACCGTCAATGAGATACTTCTTCTCGGCTTCGTATTCCTTCCTGAAATCAACGGTAACCTCCCTCACCTCTCCTTGGTGAAGCCTTTCAAGGTCGTCAACTCCATAGATAGAAGGAACCATCGTGTCCTTGATATTTGAAGTGGAGGTGAATTTCATTTTATAAGCCTTAGGACGGGTTGAAAACTCCAATTCGACTTCTCCCTCGTCTCGCCCGTTTAAAGCCAAATTAGCCCACTTATCGTAGTAAATGGAGCCATCCTCCAACTCAAGCGAATCAGCCTTGAAATGGGCACAATAGACACCCTTGCTGACTTGTCTGACTTCGCCTTCAACTCCATCAACCGTACAGGTTGGAAGTTCGTCGAAATTGACGGGTTCGCCATCGTCGTAGGCATAGAGATATAGGTTGTTATCCTTTCCTACCGTGAAGCCTTCCCTGTCATCG
>Ga0310786_10008245_pt1 | contig 13410 bp, 10 predicted proteins | sample AusTroGonzalo_MG_FD_203881 | JGI IMG/M metagenome (GOLD analysis project Ga0310786, IMG submission 203881) | Bovine rumen microbial communities from tropical cattle in Woodstock, Queensland, Australia - Gonzalo_03 (v2) (version 2) | ecosystem: Host-associated > Mammals > Digestive system >... | reverse complement strand
TATTGACGAATGTGAAAAGTTTGCCGATGTCAGCATTGAGTATGTGCGAACAATTTTGGAATTATCGCTTCATATCGGAAAGCGCTCTGTTCTTTCTGTCGGTTCTATGGGGGCCGGCAGTGAATTTAAGGACAATGCCTTGGAAGCCCTGAAATACGGATACAGACCTTGCGCTATTTATATGGCTATTAACAAAGATATTGCCTATCTGAGTAACATTTACCGCAGTGCCATGATTTATGACCAAATTATCTTTCAGAATAAACAGCTTTACCCAAGACTTGTTTCCGGCGAATATTTTAAGAGAGTGGTTAAGATGTTGCCTCAAATGCTTGATAATATTGACTGTTTTCAAAAAGAGAATTCTCAGAGAGTTGATTTTATGGTGATTAACCGTAACAACAAGCTTCTCTATCATTCCAATAATCCTCAGAATATTTCTGTAAAAGAGATTGTCAGAAATGAAGAAGAGCGCCCGCTCAATGGCGAAGAAGCGGTTAATATCCATATGCAACTATTTAAGATTAGGCAAAATCTACAGTATCGTTGTGAAAACAATATATATACTCCGTGCAAAAGCGAAGTGGAAGCAATCCGCTTTGCCGTGAGTCATATTTATGACCTTATTTCTCAAAAGTATCATATTAAGCCCTACGAACGCCCTCAGGCATATTTTGTATCTATGCCTCTTAAGTCTTCTAATTTTTATCTCGGATAAATAACGACTTAGTCTAACGAAATAGGTTTGCCGGATTTTACTTCTGATATAATTTTATCGGCGGCACGCTTTAGGCCTGCAATATAGCTCAGCTCACTATCCGCTTCTGTTTTCCAGCTCATATAGGGGGGAATAACAGGTGTTTTGACCGGTGAGATAAAGCGATACAGAGAGGATAATGAGGTGCGCCCTTTATAGCCCCCTGCTATGTTTGATAAAGTCTCTGATTGATATATTACTGCGGGAAAACCTTCCTTATCCTGTATTTTTTTGATTAATTTATCTACCTGCTTAACGGTGCGGTTACCGTTTTCTGCCGCATAAAAGAAACCCTTAAATGTTTTTTTATGTGATTGCCAATAGGCCAAGGCCACTTCCAAAACATTGGCACTTGCCGCAAAATTCGGATGATAAGCCCCTGGAGAATTTTTTTGTATGAGTTTGTGGGCGGACAGATAGAACACCAATTCCACTTCTATATCGGCAATATCCGCCGCATTAAATACCGATGCCAAAAAAGAAATATCACTAATGTCCCCAAAACAAAACTGCACATCATATTTTTTGAGCATTTCAGATGATATCGGCAGAGCCGTTGTGATTTTGATGCGGCGATTCTGTAAAATATCCGGTGTGAAGGTATCTACGGCTTCGCCTAGGGCTATCACTTTATAACCGTTCGCCACCAAATTTGCCACCAAATGTTGGCCGACCGTTCCCCCTGCTCCCGTGACTAAACAAACTTTTTGTTTGGGCATTGATATTCTCCTTATCAAGATGTCATGTTCACTTTGACACATTTTTCTGTTTTAAGCAAGTACAATATCGTTTTTTGAGTTGTTTTTTTATTTTTTCTTTATATTCTTCTTTTTGATATTATCTATTTAGGAGGTTACGATGAAGAAATTTTTGATAGGAGTTTTTTTGATGTTATCGGCAGGTATGGCAAATGCACAAGATATTCAATTAGTTACCCCTAAGATTTCCGGCGGTATGCCTTTATTGGACGCTATTAAAGCAAGACGTTCCGGACGCTCTTTTAGTGAGGAAATGCTTTCTGATAAGCATTTAAGTGAGTTGTTATGGGTGAGCTATGGAATTTCTTCTGATGACGGTAAACGTGTTGTGCCAACTGCACGCAATCAGCAGGATATTGAACTTTATGTTCTGTTGCCCAGCGGCTCATATATTTATGATGCCCAAAATAATCTTTTAAAACAGGTTGGAGATAAGGATTTGCGTTATTTCTTGGGACAAGAACAAAAATTTGCTCTAACGGTTCCCGTTCACCTGCTGTATGTTACGGCTAACAGAAAATACGGAGATATGCATGCCGGTTCCATGTATCAAAATGCCAGTCTTTACTGTGCTATGGAAAATCTCACCTGTGTGGTGCGCGGGCTTTATGACCATGAAGGCATAGATAAGGCCTTGGGATTGACAGGTGATAATAAAACCGTGGTTACTTTTGCTGTCGGATATCCTAAGCCATAGGGGTAGATGATGCGGAAAATCCTTTTTATAGCGCTTAGTTTAATTTGTTTACAGGCTTGTCAAGTGGCACAACTGACCACCCTTTATAATGACCAAACCTCCGTTGAGAAAGATGGGGTTAGGGTTGATGCTTTGGATAAGCCGATTACAGGTGTGTATCAGAAATATACCGATAAAATGCGACTTTTGGAAGAAAGCCACTATGTTGACGGCAAGCTTCACGGCATTTATACAGCTTACGGCAAAAAGGGAAAACCTGTTTTGATTGCCCAATATCAAAACGGTAAATTGAACGGCAAGGCCATCAGCTATTATGAAAACGGTAAAGAGAAAGAAATAAGCAGCTATAAGGATGATCTGCTTGACGGAAATGATCTTGCTTATTATGAAAACGGTGCTTTAATGCGCAAAGCCACTTATGTTAAAGGCAAAAAGAACGGCGTATTTGAGGAATATTATCCTAATAATGTTACAAAGATTTCGGCCTCCTATAAAAAAGGAAAACTGAACGGCACCTATAAAATCCGCAGTGAAGATAATCATCTTTTAAGCCGTGCCGATTATGTGAACGGTAAGCTTGATGGTGAAATGGTTTCTTATTATAAAAACGGCAAGCCGAAAGGGATTGCCTTTAGAAATAAGGGAAAGCTTCATGGGCATGCCAAAGAGTTTGATGAGAAAGGTCATCTGAAGCGTCTTATTACATATCAAAACGGGCAAGAGGTTAATAACGTGAATTTTTGATTTTTTTGATTGAAGTTCATGGTTTTCTTTTTTATACTCAGTGAAGTTTTGATCGTTTAAGGATATGTGAAATGCCTCAAAAAAATGAAAAGATAGATGTTTCTTTTGTGATGACGGTTTATAATAAAGAGTATTATTTGCCGGCGGTTTTGGAAGCCCTCTTAAACCAAACCGGCTTAAAAAATCCTGAGTTTATTTTTGTTGATGATACCTCAAAAGACAGGTCTGTTGAAATTATTCGCAAAATGACCAAAGGGATTAAAAATGTTACGATTGTTGCCAAAGAGAAAAACGAAGGCATTTCCATTACCATTAATCAAGGCATTAAGCTTGCCAAGGGTGAATGGGTGCGCATGCTTGATTCTGATGATATTTTGCCCCTTAATTCCACAGAGAAAATGCTTTCTTTGGCCAAACAATATAAAGCGGATATGGTTTACGGGCAATTTAAGAAAACCGGCAAAGAACCCCTGGAGATATGCCATGAGATGATGCCGGATGATTTTAATTTTTCCTATAAAAAAGATGCCATGCGGGCTGTGCTTAAGGGAAGGTTTACCCGTATGGGACAGCTTATCCGCCGCACCGTTTTGGAAAAAGCCGGCGGTGCCGACACCAGAGTGTTTATTCAAGATGAGACCATTCCTTTGCGTACGGCGCGATTTGCCAACGGTATTATTAAGATTTTTGCAGAAGTGGTGTTGGTTCCCAAAGAAACAAACAGTTTGAGCAAGAATACCGTACAACTTGATAATGACCGTTTTTTTGCACATTACAATATGCTTTTAGACTATTATGACAGTTTGGATAAGGATACGGCGGCCCTGCTCTATATGAAAGCCCTTTCCGCTAACTGGAAATATGTGAAGAAAAATTTGGAACACCCTTATTGGACGGCTGATTTTATACGTTATATCAAAGCTAAAATTTTTCATCCGCAACCTGATTTCCAATTTTTAGAGCAACTGGGGCACCGCTTCTTAAAGCTTGATAATGTGCTCCGCTCTAGGGGATAAGATTTATAAAATAAACGGATAATCTTGTTTTTTGAAACTGCCGTCTAAAAGCGATAAGGCGTATTGAGCGACAAGCGTTTCATTAAACAGCGCATGATAGTGTTGCCAGCCTTTTTGAGCCATTGCCATACGCTCTTTGGGATTTTTTATTAGGTAGTTTATTCTTTCCTTAAGTTCGTCTTTATTTTCATAAAAAACCGCCTCGTCTTCATTTAAGATTTTATCAAATCCGGTGCGGCGGTCTATTAATGCCAAGCAACCATTACCCATGGCATGTGCCATTCTGTCTGATGAATAAAGATAATCCGTGGTACGCGATAAATTTAAGACCATGGCAGATTTTTTGAGTAATTCCAAATAAACCACACCATCTGCCGAGGGTGCATTCAGCCTGGGAAACATTAAGTTCGCCTCGGGGCAATTTTGTTTGAAATATTCTGCCACATCACGTGCTTTCACGGGCTCATTACAAAAATCTCTCACAACTTCAGGTGATGAAGCAAAAAACAAGTCATACTGAGGATTTTCATCTTCAAATACCCTCCCCGTTTCTATGGAAGTATCTGTCGGATTGGGAATAAAGCCAATTTTGTTTTTTTGGGGGTCAAACGGCGCATACAACTTTGTATCACCGGTGGTAATTAAGGTATAATCCACAACAGAGAGCTTCTTTTTGATGTTTTCAATATTATGCCTACCGCTTTCACATGAAGGATTTATCGGATCTACATTCCATTGCAAAATTTTAACATTGGGAAGCGCTTCCCTTATTTTAATGAGTGTTTCGGAATTAATGGTGTCGGCATGCCCCAAAAAAATAACATCCGGCTTTAAATTGAGGCAAAACTTATAAAAATTATCATTATTTTTTTTAGAGCTGAACAGACACTTTTTGCCCATAATACCAAATAAACGTGCCATATCTCTGTCACTATAGGTCATCACCTGATGGCCCAACCTTGTTAGACCGTTATTAAGCTTATAGCCCATTGATGCCATATAACAACCTTTGAGACGCACGGTATTAAAATTTGCACAATGCACTATTCTTAACGGTTTCATTTGATATTTCCTTTAGTCTATTGTCTTTTCTGTTTTACTATACCTTTAGAGCTCTTTATTGACAAGGTTATTCTTGGAAAATTCACACCTTTTTCGTAGCGTTTTTTGTGGACAGATGCTAATATTTGTTTGTGTGGAAAGGCAATATTTTTTATGCTGAATCTCGGTTTAATCTTATGGAGAATATTTATTGATGACGCGCATTGTTCGTTCATCTGAGTTTTATTTTATTAAAGCAGCAGACCTAAAGCAGTTGGTTAAAGAATCTGAGCCGTCTTTGCCCGATTGTCCTTCAGACTGCGTGGTTATAAAACTTAAAAATGACGGTGATGTTGTTTTGGTTGCTCATCAGGAATTTCTTTCTAAAGCATCAGATGACGATTTTGTAAAAACTTGTGTTATCTATCAAACTTATCCGGCTTTTCTGTGCTTCTTCATTAATCTCATTAAACCGATTAAAAGGCATTTCTACATTCGGAGCAAACACCCCTTTAAGGCCAGACTTTCCGATATTCTTCATGCCGGCCTTCCCAGAGGGGAACGTAATGCCAGTAATGCTTATCAGCTTAACAATAAGCGCTATCACGTTGATTTTGAGGAAGCTCAAATCAGATATAATAAATTAAGACAATCTCTTAAAGAGAACGGTTATGATTTTTCTAAACCGCTTTATGTGATGCTTAACCGTAAATTCGGCGCCAAAGACCAGCTTTTGCAAGGGCACCACCGTATCGGTTTGTGCAAAGAACTTCATGTAGAAGAAATCAGTATTGCTTTTTGGGCTGCGCCTGCAACGTACAGTTTTTTCAGAAAATTTATATCCTTAAAGAAATTTAGTTAGCTTTGGTTTTTATTTCACCCAGTCTTGTTCCCATTTTGACCGGTGTACCGTTTTTAAGACCTTTGGCAAATTCCACTTTATTTTTCGGGAAAACGCAGATAACCGTACTACCCAAAAGAAAACGCCCCAGTTCCTCACCTTTTTTTAAGACAATATTTTCTTTTTCATAGTGATAAATATTTTTTTCTCGTCCGGCAGAGGGCGCTATAACACCGGCAAAAACCGTTTCAATGCTTGCTACAATGGTTGCCCCGACCATAACCACCGCAAAACGACCGATTTTATCATTCTTAAAAAAGCAAATAACACGTTCATTCTTGGCAAATAAATTATCTACCGAACGCGCGGTTAAAGGATTAACCGAAAACAACTCTCCCGGCACAAACACCATTTTTTCCAGTTTACCATCCAGGGGCATATGTACACGGTGATAATCTTTGGGAGAGAGATATATGGTTGCAAAAGAACCGTTTTCAAAGGTTTCATAGTCTTTGCCATCAGCGCCGATGAGCGCTTCCAAACTATAATAATGTCCTTTGGCTTGAAGTATGGCATCTTTATAAATATCGCCCAATTCACTGATTGTTCCATCTACCGGATTGGCTATGGCTTTAGTATCTGTGATAATCGGACGAGCTGTTTTTTTAAGAGAACGGGTAAAAAACTCGTTAAACGTTTTATATTGTTTAATATCTGTTATAACAGCATCTTTTAAGTCTATCTTATAGTGATTTATGAAGATTTTGATTAAAATTTCAGTTAGTCTGCCCAGCTTAGCAGAGGCTAGTTTTCCCACCAAACGTGAAAGAAGATGTTTTGGTAAAATGTATTGTGATTTAACCTTAAAACTATCAAGCAGTGATGCCATTCTTATTCTCCCTTTATTACCCGCTTTAATATAGCGTTAAATTTTGCATTGTCAATTTAAAACATCTCGCTCTTCATTTTAGACAAAAAATACTTGATTTTTTATTCTATCATGATATGATTTAGTCGCAAAGTTCTTATTGGGTTATATTATGCGGTTTTATTTTTACCCGGGGCTTTGATTTTAGTGATAATTCAAAAAAAATAATAATTCTAAAATTTTAAGTTATGAAAAAGTATGACTTCTTTATGTGGTTATGCGCTATTCTCTGTGCACTTATTTCGTGTCGCTCTGAGGAAACAACCTGGTATCCTACCAACAACGGTAATGCCGGAACGCTTCATTTTGAGTGGGCAGACCAGAGTTCTGTCGGTGATACGGTTATGCTCTTTTGTCATCAAACATTGAGCTATACCGATGACGGCGGTAACAATGTTGTGCTTCATCCCAAGGCTTATATTAAGCTTTGGCCGGAAACCACAAATCTTATTGAGTACACGGCAGGCACAGACCCCACTCCTTCTTATAAGAATTCTCTTGTTAATGAGGGATTGGTAGAAAAGCGCCGAGAAATTGAACAGAAGATTACCATGAGTGATGGCAAGGTCTTTTGTGGTATTTTGGGCTATGAGCTCAATTCTTATGATACCGGAAGAACCATGTTCTATCCGCATATCATCTTGCAGAAATTAAAGTTTGCCCGAGTTAGTTCTCTTAACAACTCAGACAACTTAACCTCTGTTAATCTTGAATTTGATGTTCCTTTTGAGACCAGTAACAATACCGGCAAAGGAACAGAAAAAATTAGGATTTCATACCTCAAAAAGGAGGTTCAGGCGGCAGATGAGCTTCTTTCTACCACTTTTAGCAAATCCATAAACTGGAGAGATGATTCTTTCCAGCTCTTTGTTGAAAAGACAGAAACGTGGAAACTTGCCGGAAAAAAGAAAACATCTATCACATCTCCTTGGCTTGATTTTCAATTGGATTGTTCCGATGATTCAACTCAAACCGTTTCTAATTTTGGTTTTGAAGGAAATTTGATGCCTCAATCTACGCTAAAAGACGACATCAGCCAGGATGGTTGGAACTTAAAGCGTGGTTATGCCACGCAAACCGTTCGGTTTTCTAACGGAAGCGAAAATTTTGTAAATACATTCACCTATCCGCTTTATGAGGCTGGTGTGATGTGGGAGGGGCAAACCTTTGATTTTGATTTATCGGTCAATTTTAATGAAACGCACTCCATTACAGAATATAGTGAGCATTCCGCTAAGTGTATCACAACGGGAGCTATTGTGCTTGATGGCAAACACTTTGAAAAGGCCGTTACAACAAGGCTCACCATTGATGAGCAACCGCCTGACGATGATGATCCTTATTCTTATACAGGGCCTGAATATGGAAAAATACTGGGATATTATGTATCGGCAGTGTTTAATCCGGCTTTGTTGGATAACGGTCGCGGCGCTTTAACTCAAAAGTGTGTTTTGGTACATTATGAAACCGGTTATGAGTATGGAATTTGCGCCTATAATGAGGATTTTCCGTCTTCATTTACCTATATGGTAAATTCCTATGGCGACTTCAATTCCGTTGCCAAGCATGACCCTGAAGATTCCTACCAACTGACTTATGTTCAGGAATCGGCTTCTAAGATTTTGTGGTATAATGCCAGAGGTAAGATTGTCTCCGGAATTGATGCCGTAACGTGCAAGATTTACGGATGGCTACATGTTGTTGATCGCCAGTATGCCTCTTTGTTTAATACTTATCAAGGAGATTACAGCAACAACAACCATACCTTGGTCATCACCGCACCGAGCGGCGCTACTCGTACTTTTAACACAAGCCCCGTCAAGTAATTGAAGCCCCTGAAAAGACTTTGTTCTTTTCGGGGCTTTTTTTATTTTAAATTAGACTTAATTTTAAAAAATGGCACAAAAAAAGCATTGACGAACTCCCAAAAAAATGGTATAAATACTTTATGTATATAACTTTTATAAGGCATATACCATGGTTGCTATAAATAGTAAGAATACCGCAAATGATGAGAAATTGTTTTTAGAGATCAAAAGCAAATGTGCGGTTTTGGGACTTGATGTTACCAAAGAAAGTTTTTCGGCAAATCGTCAACAATACATTGAAATTGCTCAAAAATATGATAATGCGGCAGAGAATTTTTTATTTTCCAACAATTACAAGCATCGGCAAATTTCAAAAGATTTGGTGGCTCGGCAACATATTCCGGAATTTATGGCCTTTGTTAAGGCAAAACAACTTCTTATCTCGGAATTTAACGAACAAGTGGCCAGCCACGTTATACAGATTGCTGATGATGCGCAAATTAAAAATTTAAGAGCACAAGAAGAAGCTATTTTAGAGCAGCAGGTGCGCTTAAAACAACAAGAAACGGAGCGCTTGCGGTTAGAAAAAGAGGCCGAAGAAAAGCGTCAGCAAGAGGAAATACAAAAAGAACAAGCCCGTCTAAGAGAACAGGAGCAAGAAAAAGCTCGTTTGGCTCTTGAGGCAAAACGAAAAGAAGAAGAAAGAATTAGAGAAGAACAAGCTCGTTTGGAAGCCGAAGCTAAACGAAAAGAAGAAGAAAAAATAAGAAAAGAAAAAGCTCGTTTAGCGGAACTGGCTAAAAGAAGAGAAGAACAAAGAGAAAGAACAGAAAAAGCCCGTTTGGCAGCAGAGGCCAAGCAAAAAGAAAGAGAAAGAATTAGAGAACAAAAAGCTCGTTTAGTAGCGGAAGCTAAACGAAAAGAAGAAGAAAAAAAACGTCAGCAAGAAGAAATACAAAAAGAGCAGGCCCGCCAGAAAAAGCTGGAGCAAGAACGTTTAAGGTTAGAAAGAGAAGAAGAGAAACGCAAACAAGCCGAAGCAAAGCAACAGAAATTAGAAGCCCAAAGAGCTTTGGAAGAACAAAAGAAAGCCGATGAACGTCAAAAAAGATTTAGTCAACTGCGGCAAAAAGTTGCGGCGGCACAAAGAGAAGTTGAACGCAAACAAGCCGAAGCCGCTCGCAAAGAACTTGAAGCGGCACAAAAAGAGGCCGATAAACAACGCCAAAGAGAAGAATCTCTACGCCAAAAGATTGAAGCCGAACGCGAAGTTGAACGAAAGCAACAAGAACAGAGAAAAGCTAGAGAAACAAGACGTCTGCAACGCAAGCAAAAATTTGATGCTAAGTGGCAAGCTCTTAAAGGTGATATTATCTCTGTTTCATCCGCATTTCAAACCATAGGGCAAAATATAGCCCGTTTTGGCAGAACTTTTGCGGATAATGTTAAAGTTTCTATTGATAATACGCTCTCTTATAGAAAAAAGCTTTTAGAGTATAAAAAACAACAATACAAATTTAAGAAGCAACAATATCAGATGAAAGCTAAACAGATTAAAGAGAAAGGTCTTAAAACCTTAAAAGTTGCGGCAACTTTTGCCGTTCCTCTTATGGCAAGTCATTATTTGCTGACAAAAGACAGCTCTGATTTCGTGAAAATTCAAAATCCGAAAAATATTGTCACGGATATTCCTCTTAGGGATGTTACACCCACCTCTGTTGAAAGAGGCAATATTTTAATGGATGATGTTGCCAAAAATGATTTTCTGCAAAGACAAATGCGAAAGAAATGGTTTCAAGAAACGCTTACGGACCGCGATATTGATGATTCGTTTGCAAATAATGATTCTTTGGGTTACGGCGTATTGGCGTCTTCTCCGAATATGCCGCTTTTCAGCAAATGCTTTAGCGAGTGTAATCAACGTTTGGGCGAGAAAAATGCTTATGGTATAACCAAAGAAATGGTTTCCCAATTTAAGAAAGAAAATCCGGCGATGGCCAACCGGTACAGCAATTATCTTAAACACGATGATGAGCTTACCTTTGAGCGTATTATCGCTAAGGCGCAAGTATTTGATAAGTATGACATTGCCGCTATTCAAAACCCGACGATGGCCAGCTATATGTATAATCTTGTTTTGCAACAGAATAATGAGTCAGCGGTGGGGCGTGTTCAGGCTTTGGCTTTCGGTATTAGAGAGTTTTATGATGTTTCAGGCAAAGAACTTTCTCAATCCCAGGAAAAAGCTTTGGATAATCTTATTGATTTTTCAGGTAAAACCATTAATGTTTCTGATTGGCGCCAGGTTATTGCCACACTTAATAACGTGATTGATCCAAATGAAGAAAAAGCTTTATTTGAGCATATTAAATCTTCGGTTGCCGATGCTGAAATTTCTGGCCCGAGTTTCTTATTGGTTGATTTTAGAAGTAATCTGTATGCTGAAAAGCAACTTTATTCCTTTGTTCCGACGATTAGTGTCAATACAGATGAACTTCAAGATTATTTTTCAAGAATAACTAATTCTTTTTACGAGAATTTTTCTGTACAGTATGCTGATATGGATTTGTATAAATCATTACAGGCGCCTATGCCTTTAACCTCTCATGACGAGCAGGTTAAAGCCCAATTTGAAAAAGATATGGAAACGTTTGATAATATACATTTACAACTCGTTCACGACATGTATATCAAAATGCAATACGGCAGAAAAATGCAGGCCTTTCAGGAAGCCGGAGCCACATTAAAAGCGTATAATCAAAGCGGTTTAGTTAACGGTCATTTTTGTTCCGGTACGACTTTGGCTTGTCTCTGCCAGGCCTCGGATATCATGAAAGAAGTAAGACCGGGTAACTATGTCAGCCAAGCGATTGATGAAATTGTGAAAAACATAAGAAATGTGCACTATTGCAATACATTAATGGAAGATTTAAAAGACTATGCCATAAAAACCTTTGGTAAGGATGAGGCTGGTGAGATATATAACTTTAATGCAAAGAATGTCCTTTCCGATTGTCTTCAAAAGATGAAAGAAAGTCCTCACAGCTTTGTATATTACTGGATTGATATGGGGTATAGTCCGGAGAGAAGAGCAAGAAAATACCATCATCAAAATGTTTTATCCGGACTTAATGCCGATGTTTTATATACCGATGCCGCTTTTAACAACAACCATTGGATTCTTCACAATGAAAAGCCTAACTTAGTTACATCCGGACGTAATTTTAATATGGGTCGTACGATTTACAAAACCGGTGAACTGCTGATGGAAAAAGATCTTAAGAAAGAGCAGGTATATGATATGGCTTATAGCGAGCCTGTTTTGTCTAGCGAAGATAAGACGACATTAAACATTATTCAAGAATCTAAGCATAAATCTAGATAATTGCATAAAATTTATTTAAAAAATTTATAGCATATTTGTTGACAAAATGTCAGGAATATGCTATTTTTTGTGCAACTAACATATTTTTATAACTAAAAAAAATTTTTATGGATTATTTTGATAACTTAAATGTTAGCCGCAAGGAGCTTGAGGCTATATTAAAAGAGATGGATTTCAAGTGCAATGCCGCAGCCAGACAGGAAATTGCCTCTAAGGTAAAAGTGATAAAACCCCGTAAAGTACAGTCCGGAAGAGAAACAATCTATTATGCCGAGAAGGTTGGCGGATTGGAGCCCGGAACTTCTTTTGAGTATCCCAATGCTCAAGGTGGAATATCCACTGCACGCGTGTGCGGTCTTTACAATCTCCCCAAAGATATGGTAAACCCTTATCTTTATTGCTTTGGCGGTGTAATGACAGCACCGTTCTATGCAATGGAGATATTGCGCTTCTATGCCAAGCAGACAGGTGAGCTTTTGCCTTTTGTATCCTCCGGCAAAGAGGGCAATAAAGGGCTCTTTAAGAAAGTTTTTAATCGCACCACCGGTGTAATTAAAAGCACAGAGTATGATGCTTATTTTAACATCATGACATATCTGTGCGGAAAAGACTACGCTTACGCAAACTATGAGACATCCAATGATACAGATACCGAGGGTAACCTTGTGGAAATGTATCAGTTTGCTCAAAGGCGCGGGCTTAAAGAAATGACCTTAGTGCTCTGCACCGGCAACCCATTCTACGACAAACGGTTGTTGGCCGAGTGGATGTGGCAATTAAAGCAAGACAAGTTTGCAGATGTGCGCATTAATCTTGTCTGTGTGCATTGTCCGGTATTCTTGGCTCCTGAAAAGTCTATCCGGAGCCATTATCTGCCGGAGGCTAAAATATCTGAGATTTATCTTGGATATATTGCCGCTTGCCTTGGTCCTCTTTTGAAGGACACCATCACCTTTGACGGGGCAACGGCATCGCCGAAACCTGAAAGGTATCTCATCCCTCATGTCTACAAATATGACTGGGAACAGTTCAAAGACATTATTGTCAACTACTCCAATATGGGGTGGCCGAACTACCAAGAGATTTTGTATGACATTAGTCATGAAGAGGCTGTGATGAACGTTATTCTCTCTGACCTCTTTGCCAGAGAAAGTTTCACGCCGCTGGACTATGACTACGGGATTATTAACCACTTAAGAAGACACCAGAACTTCCTGGGTGGCCAAAAAGGTGAGGATTTACTTAAATATCTCCTCACTACAAATGAAAAAAAATTTTTTAATTAACCGGCTCCCCTTATGGGGAGCTTTTTTTTGTGGGAAAAATATCGTTATGATTGCAAAGACAAGCGGATTTGCTACATTATACCTAAATTATAAAACAATTTGCGGTGAGAAATATGTGGCGTCCGGTTTTGATGATTAACGGCTTTATT
>Ga0310786_10008244_pt1 | contig 13410 bp, 11 predicted proteins | sample AusTroGonzalo_MG_FD_203881 | JGI IMG/M metagenome (GOLD analysis project Ga0310786, IMG submission 203881) | Bovine rumen microbial communities from tropical cattle in Woodstock, Queensland, Australia - Gonzalo_03 (v2) (version 2) | ecosystem: Host-associated > Mammals > Digestive system >... | reverse complement strand
AACCGGGATTCACGGTAGTCGCGCATGCGGACATCGACCTTGTTCAGGTGGTTGATCTGGAGTTTGTCGAGCATGTCGATCACAGTCTGGAACTCCACGTCGGGATCGGCGTACAGCCGCACGTTGATCTCCTCGCCGGCGCCCTGCGTCGCCATGCGCCCCAGGTTCTCCACGAACTTGTCCACATCGGGGACACTGCGGAAATCGGGCCGTCCGTCCTGCAGGCGGCGCTCCGCCGAATAGTAGCGGCCGTCCTTGCCGATGGCCAGGATCACGCGGCGCGCGTCCATGCGTTCGGAAATCGTTACGGCGGGGTCCGGGACCTCGATGGGGATCTGTTTTTCGAGCTTCTTCATCATGGTGGTGACGAGGAAGAAGATCAGGAGGAGAAAGACGCAGTCGATGAGGGGCGACATTTCGAGCGTGACGTCGTCATCGTCTTTTTTTCGGATTCTCATAATATGCGGTCAAAATCTGGATTGTTTGGGATCGTTTCGGGGCTGTTATTTAAGGGTTAGACGGGAAACAGGCCCGTTTCTTAGCGCTTTTTCCATATTTTTTCGGATTATTTCGGATTTTTCCGCGGGACAAGCCGTTTCGGACAAACCGTTTCTCCTAGGTGCGGGAGCCTTCCTGGGAAAAGATGCGTGCCATGACCGGCCTCGAACTCATTGGTGGATGTACAGCCTTGCCGTTTCGCACTTGCCGTCCTCCCGGACCATGCACAGGAAATTCCATCCGTACCGCTCGTAAAAGCCGACATGATCCGTCACGAGATAGACCGGCGAAATCCCTTTCGACTTCAGATCGTCCACGGCCATGTTCAGGAGCTTTCCGGCGATTCCGCGTCGGCGGTATTCTTCTTCGGTATAGACAGCGCAGATGTTCGGCGAAAGGTCCTTTCTGTCATGGAAGTCGTTCTCGATCACGCCAAGCCCGCCGATGATCCGGCTGCCGTCCAGACACAGATACCAGCCGTATTCCGTCTCTCTCCTCAGGTAAGCTTCCATGCACTCCAGGTATGCCCCGGCGGGGACACCCCATTTATCGTGAAACCATTCCGCCGCGACCCGTTCCAGGTCCGGTCTTTCTCGCAATGACACGCATGGATGATCGTTCATTCTGTTTTCCTGCCGGATCTGTACCCCGGTCCGGGAATCCGGCAAAAAAGAAAAGAGCGGGAGCTTGCAGCGGCTTCCGCTCTGGATGGGACTGAAGCGAACGGGGATCAGGCCGATCCCCGGACTGCCGTCCGCCGCATTACTCCGCGGCGGGTTCTTCGCCCTCGGCGGGAACAGGCTCGACGGATTCGAGAGCCTGCCACTCGCGCTGCTTCGCCTGCTCCTCCGCGTTCGGGAACGGGGAGATCAGGCCGTCGCCGGGCTTGGACCCTTTCGGACGGGGGCCGCCGTTGAAACCGAAGCCTTTTTCATATTGGGAGGCGGTAACGGGGCCGACGGGAGCGTAACCAGGGCGGACATCGGACTGATGGCCGAGGCGCTGGGAGAAGAGCCATTCCCAGGTGTTCTTGTCGGAATACGCGTTGTCCCAGCAGTTGTGGCCGACGCCGAAATACTCACGCAGGAAGACGTTCTGGTTGCCGGCATCCCGCATGGTGATGTACATCCAGCGGGCGAGCTGGGGGGGGACGGTCGTGTCGTCGCTGCCGTGAAAGATGAAGACCGGCAGATCGCTCATGAATTCCGCACGGTTCGGGTCGCTGCCGCCGCAGCAGGGCATGCCGGCGGCGAAGATATTGGTGCCGTAACGGGCCAGGAGGTCCCAGCAGCCGTAGCCGCCCATGGAGAGACCGGTCACGTAGACGCGTTTCTTATCTGCCTTAAACTCTTCGATTTTCTTCTCGATCAGCACGGGGATCATGCCGAGCGCCTGGTATGGTTCCTCCATGAGGTCGCCCATGGCGCCGCCGCGGTGAAGCGGAGCCCAGACCTGGTCGCTGGGACATTCCGGGGCCAGCACGATGACCTTGCGTTTGCCTTCGCGCATCTGCTTCACGATCTCGGGCAGGCCGAGGCGGAGCTGTGCGAGATTCTCCTCGCCGCGTTCCCCAAAGCCATGCAGGAAGACCAGGATCGCGAATTTGCCGGGCTCATCCTCATTGTATACGCCCTGGCAATACCGCAGTTCGCCGTTGCAGTTCTTCAGGACTTCCTGCTTCATTTCCAGTTCGTTCAACGTACGGATTTCATTGGCGAATCTCTGCTGGATCTGTTCGGACGGTTCCTCCATCGGGGTAATGACGGCGGTTTTCAGAGCAGGATCGGAAGAGCAGGCGGCTCCGATGGCGGCAAGGGCGGCGCATCCGAGCACGAGCAATTGTTTTTTCATGGCGGTGAGGTCCTTTCGGTTTTTGGTCTGCATTTTTCACATAAATATACAGCCCGTTCCCGTGAAAATCAATTCTTTCGTCTCTTTTTTCCCGCTTTTTCTCCTTTTTCCGCTGATTGCCTCGTCTTTCCGGGCGTCACGCATTTGAAATGCGGCAATTTTATGCTATTGTAGCAGTTGACGATTGTTTCCATCCATTGTTCAGGACCGCACGACGTCCGACATCTTTCCCGGAAAGTCCACGCCCATGAATCTTTACCATCGCATCAAACGCATCGTGTTTGAAGTGATCCAGCCGTCCGCAGACGCGACCGGCCGCCGACGCATCCTCAGCAGCATCTTCGACAGTACGATCCTGATCCTGATCGTCTTCAGCGTCCTCTCCGTCTTCATCTGCACGTTCAGGATCCCGGACTGGCTCTTCCGCATCCTGATCCGCGTCGAATTCATCTCGATCATCATCTTCACCATCGAATACGCCCTGCGAATCTGGACCGCGAACCTGCTGTTTCCCCAGCTCAACCCCATTCGCGCCCGCATCCGCTACATCACATCGCCCATGGCGATCATCGACCTCATTTCGATCCTGCCGTTTCTCGTACCCGTCCTCCACACCTACAACCTTGTCGGCGTCCGGGTGTTCCGCCTGGTGCGGCTGCTCCGCATCTTCAAGCTCAACCGCTACTCCGACGCCCTCGCATCCATCGGCGAAGTCTTCCGCAGCAAATCCCAGCAGATGATCGCCTCCGTCTTCTTCGTTTCCATGATCCTCATCCTCGCCTCCCTGCTCATCTTCTATGCGGAGCATGATGCACAGCCCGACCAGTTCGAAAACGCCTTCTCCGGGCTCTGGTGGGCCGTCGCCACGCTAACGACGGTCGGATACGGCGACATCTACCCGATCACGCCGCTCGGACGTTTCCTTGGCACCATCATCGCCATCCTCGGCATCGGGATGGTCGCCGTCCCGACCAGTATCCTCAGCGCAGGATTCATGGAGACGCTGGAAAAACGGACCTCCGGCAAAAACGACGCCGAGACGAAATCAGCAGAAAAAAAAGGCGGAACGCATGCTGGAAAAACGTCCGCGTCATCTGCTGATCCCCACCCGCACGGCAAGCCTGCGGACGACTCGTTTGAACCTCCGAAATACTGCCCCCATTGCGGCAAAAAACTGTTCCCGTAAGCGGGAACCGGCGATCATCACCACCTCAAATCATGCAGAACAAAAAGACAAATCCTTCCTCGCCCAGTGAACACGACAAGGGGCCCCGTCAAGCCAAGGGCTGTTGTCTTCTGGTCGTATCCATCTTCGTCGCGTGCGTCATCCTCGTCTTTGCGGCCATTGCAGGCATCATCATCCTCGACTCCCTCAGGCTCAGAGAAAGAGGAAAGGAATTCTCCCTGGAACGGCGCGTGGAACGCTACAAGGTGGCTTGCCAGTTCATCTGGGAGGATTTCAAGGAATATGTCTCCCAAAGGCTTTCGTCATCGTCTCCGGTCGAGCCGGAGGTCATTCAATGTCCGGTCGATCCGCCGGAATCCGAACCGGAGTCCGAACCGAAATCCGAGCCGGAGTCCGAACCGAAATCCGAACCGGAGTCCGAGCCGGCATCATAAATGCCGCTCTTCACCCCCCCGTTGACCTCTTTTTTTATTCTGTCCCAGTCGGCCTTGCGGAGTAGTTCCGGGATATTTTTATAGAGGGTCTTATGATGCCCGTATTCCGGCTCCATAAGCTCGGAAACTGCCTGTTCCACAGGCCATCCCTCCAGGACGATGCGGCAGGCGGCGATGGCGGCGCCCGTGCGGTCGCTCCCGTGCCAGCAGTGAATGAGGATCGGTTTCGGTGCGCTTTGGACGGTTTGCAGAATTCTGACGAGGTCGTCTTCCGTTATGCTTCCGGCGGAAAGAGGGATGTCAAATCGTTTGATATCCAGTGTCCCGATCTCATCTTCATCATCGTGATTATCCCGCAGGTTCAACACGCTTCGAATCCCTTCGGACAGGAACAGGAATGTCATTTCGTCCGCATCCGGCTGCCCGGAACGAAAGATATCGCCGTTGACCTTGTGAAAATTTTCCGGGTATGCTGTCTTCTCAGGCTGCGACTGGCAGGCAGTCAGCAGAAAGACCAACGACAAAAGGCATATCACCAGCCCGTCCCCCGAAAAACGAATGTCCGCAACGGTTCTTTTCCTCCGGCGAACGGTTGCGGCCATTCGCAAAAAAGAAAGGTTGCGGACGTGAACAACAGGATATAACATACAAGAAATACCCCTGTTGTATTTGCCGGGCTCAGTCGCCGAGGGCTTTGCGGACGGCTTCGAGCGTGGCGGGGATTACGACGGGCTTGTTGGCGAACGTACCGCGGATGCCGTAGTGGTCCATGAGCGTATCCTGATGGTAGCCGACGACAGCGTCCGGGTCCTTGAGGATGTTTCCGGTGAGGATGCCGACGACCTTTTCATCGGGAGCGATCACGCCGCTGTCGCGGAGCTTCTTCGCACCGGCGAGGGAGCAGCAGGAAGCGGGTTCCGCGCCGATTCCGGCGGCGTCGAGCTTCGCTTTGGCGTCCATGATCTCCTGTTCGGTGACCTGTTCGACCACGCCATTGCTCCAGGTGACGGCGCGCATGCTCTTCGGCCAGGAGACGGGGTTTCCGATCTTGATGGCGGTGGCGATGGTCTCCGGATTTTTGACGGGCTTGAACTCGGTGTGGTTCTTCCACATGGTGTAGAGTGGATTTGCGCCTTCGGCCTGGATGACGGCGATGCGCGGGACTTTCGAGATGATGCCGAGCTCGTAGAGCTCCATCAGGGCCTTGCCGAGCGCGCTGTTGTTGCCGAGGTTGCCGCCGGGGATGACGAACCAGTCGGGCACCTGCCAGTCGAGCTGCTGGAGCGTTTCGATGCAAATGGCTTTCTGGCCTTCGATGCGGTAGGGGTTGATGGAGTTCAGAAGGTAGATATTGAGTTCGCGGCAGACGTCCTGGACCAGCGCCATGGCGTCGTCGAAATTACCCTGGATCTGAAGCGTGCGGCCGTTGTATGCGAGCGCCTGGGCGAGCTTACCGTAGGCGATCTTACCTTCCGGGATGAAGATCACGGCGCGCATCCCGGCGACGGCGGCATACGATGCCATGCTGGCGCTGGTATTGCCGGTGCTGGCGCAGGCGACGCTCTTCGCACCAAGCCTGCGGGCGGCGCTGGCGCCGCAGGTCATGCCGCGGTCCTTGAAGCTGCCGGTCGGGTTTTCGCCCTCGTGCTTGAACCAGAGGTCGGAAAGTCCGGCCCACGTTCCGGCTGCGCCGGCGGGATACAGGCGGGTGTTGCCTTCCTGACGGGTCACGATCATTTCGTCAGGGACGGAGAGGATGAGCTCGCGGTAGCGCCAGACGCCGGAGGATTCGACGCCCCGCTTGAGTCCCCAGCGGGAATCCCAGAGCTTGCGGAGCTCTTCTCCGTCGATCTTTGAGAGGTCGCGCTTGACGTCGAGGATGCCGCCGCAGTCGCATTTGTAACGGAGATCCCAGGGATCATAGGTTTTGCCGCAGCAGACGCATTCGAGATACATTTCAGGAGATTTCATGGAATCACTTCCTTGCGATTTTGGTAAGATAGATGATGCCGAAAAGCTGGAAGAGCAAAGGCGGGATCCAGACGACATACTGGGGATAAAGCTGGGGATGGTTGCGGAGCGCGTCAGAGACGAGCACGCCGCCGTAGTAAAGCGCGCCGAGGGCAACGCTGAGGATCAGGCCGATGGACGTCTCGCGGCGGCTGGTGCGGATGGCCAGCGGCATGCCGAGCATCATGAACGCGATGGGCGCCAGGGCCAGGGCGATGCGCTGGTTAATCTCGACGTTGATGGCCGTGGCGTCGACGCCGGCCGCATCCTTGCCGCGCTTCATATAAATCGCGAGACGGGCAAACAGGCCTTTGTAGGAAAGGTATTTGTCGCGCGGGGAGAGGTCCTTCTGATTGTAGCTGTCGCCGAACGGGATGTGCAAATCGACGGATTCGGAATAGCCGGGCTGCAAATCGTTGTCGTTTCCTTCCACGGCTTCGACCAGCGCCTTGTACAGCGTCACGGTCAGGACTTGCGTAACCGGATCCACCGAAAGCTTGCCTCTGGATGCGAGGATGTCCGCCTTGGTCTTGCCATCCCTGTCCGGCATATAGATCTGAACTCCGTAGATCAAATCTTCCCCAGACGAGGAATCCGCCCCGTCAACGAAAAAAGTATACTTGTCGAGTTGGACCGGAATGCCGGGCGTGAAGAACGACAGAGGCGAACTCGCGGCGGCGCTTTTCACCAGGTCGCGCGCTTCGCCGAGCGCCGGTGGCCCGACTTGAAGCTGAAGCCACAGGCAGACGCAGGTCAGCAGGAACGAAGAAACGATGATCGGGGAAATGATCTGCAGGATGGAAATCCCGCAGGCACGCATGGCGGTGATCTCATTGTCCGCCGAGAGACGCCCGAAAACGAGCATGATGGAGACAAGCGCCGCCCACGGGATGGAAAATGCCAGCGCCATCGGAAGCGCCAGCAGAAGGAATTTCCCGGCGATCACCGGGGACACACCCTGGCTGATGTAGTCGATGACCTTCATGAGACTGTTGCCCGTGATGGCAAAGGTCAGGACCACGATCGACATGCCGAACGTCGCCAGAAAGTTTTTTGTGATATACCAGTTGAGGATAAACATAACTCAGCCCGTTAAAAAAATATTTCTGTAATAATATAGCACGCGGCTGGCCGTGAATCAACCCGTTTTCGTGTTTTTTCGCGATTGATCGGCGAAAAATCCCCTTGCCCGCCACGTATAGACAGTAAAAAACACGACATTTGCGTTTTTTTTGTTTGTAAAATCAAAAAAGCATGCTAAATTTTCTATAAACTCTACACAAAAATGAACTTTCAACAAACTGCACAGAATCAATCACAAACCGGATACCCCGGGAAAAACGGGAGGATGCCGAATGTGATGGTCTTGTTTTTCTGTCAGACCGAGGCGATATGAAACGACAACACGATCATCCGGGCAGTCTGCTCCGCGTCATCGCGGGACATCTCGTTTCCGCATTCATTCTTTTCCTGACGGCGGCCGTCCTGTGCAGCTGCGGGAAAGAAGAGAAAAAAGACGTCCGGAAATCCATTTCCACGCCGGACGACCTCAACCATCCCGGATATGTGATCGGCGTCGTAACCGAAACGAACTCCTGCTACGAAGCCAAGAACGCATTCCAACGGGCGTCATTCAAAGAATTCGAAACGGTTTCTGACGCATACCCGGCACTTGAAAAAGGCACGATCGACGCGATCGCGTTCGACCGGCCTACTCTTGACTTCGGCCAGCGCACACGCGACACTTTCGTCCTGCTGCCGGACAACTACGCGGACGGACACGTGGGGATCGCGGTTTCCGCGAGCAAGCCCGAATTGCTTCAGAGTGTGAATGCGTTCCTCCTCGAGTACTTCTCCTCCGGGCTGTACGACAACATGTATGCCCGCTGGATCAAGTCCAACGATCCGGAGATGCCGAAAATCGCGGCTCCGGTCAACCCCTACGGCAAACTCGTGGTCGGAACGGAAGACACGAATGCGCCGATGAACTTCTCGGAATCCGACGGAACACTGTCCGGATTTGACATAGAGCTGATCTACCGCATTGCCGCCGCACTCAATATGTCCGTGGAGATCAAGGTGATGCCCTACCTCGATCTCTTCACCGCCGTTGAAAAATCGGCCGTCGACCTCGCCGTCGCGACCATGGACAAGGAGACAGGAAAGGATCGGAATATTCTTTTCTCCGAAGATTATATTTATTGTCCGGCGGCCATCATGACGAGAAAGGACCTTTACAAGCCGACGTCCCAAGCCGCGGCGAAGATGAAAACACCGCAGGAACTCGCCGGAAACCTTACGGCGATCCTCGCGGGATCGAAATACACGGCGGAATGCAAGGAAATGCTCCCGGAAACAAAAATTCTCCTCGCAGACAGCCGGGAATCGGCATGCTCCCTGCTTATTTCGGGCAAGATCGACTCCATCCTCATGGAAGAACCTCTGGCGCGTTCCTGCACCGCCATGTACCCTGAACTTCAGACCGCAACTTTCCTTCGGCGCGAGGCCTATTCCTTTGCGCTCCCGCATGGATCCCCGCTTTACCGGGCGGTCAATCGTGTCCTCGACGAACTGAAGAACACCGGTGAACTTGAAAACTACGCCTCGAAATGGTGTTCCGCGGAACCGGAAAAAATGGAATTCGAAAAGCTGTTCGAACGCGACGACGTCCCTCAGGTCAACGGGGTCCTGCGATTCGGGACCACGCCGGGCACCACGCCGCTCTGCTTCATGGGCGGAGACGGCTCCATGCTCGGACTGGAGATCGAGATCGTCCGCCGCGCAGCGCTTGAATTCGGCATGGTCCTCCAGATCATCCCCGCCCCCCATGACATGCTGCTGGACCTGCTCCGGTCCGGCCAGATCGACATGGCCGGCGGCATGCTTTCGCCCGATTCGGGCAACACCGAAGGAATCGATTTCTCCGAATCTTATTACGAGGGCGGCGCCGTACTGGTCACCGGCATTCCGCACGACGAGTATGTCTTCGGCATCACAAAGCTCAACCAGCTGACGGGAAAACGCGTCGGCGTCCTGCCGTTTACCTTCGCCGCGATGCAGCTTGACGAGAAGCTTCCGGATGCAATCCCGTTCTATGCCAGCCAGGAGCGCGACCTCTTCTACCTGCTTGGAGCGGAAAAGATCGACGCCTTCCTGATCAACGAGGCGCGCGCAAGGGAATTCCTGCCGAACTATCCGCAGTTCACCCCGATTCCGGAATTCATCGTGCGCACCGATTATGCTTTCTTCTTCTCCTCTGCAAGAAGAGATCTCTCCGAAGCTTTTTCCCGCCAGGTGCGCGCCATGAAGAAGAATGGCATGCTGAGAACGATCCAGAACAAGTGGATCTCTCCGCTGAACGCACAGTCGGAGCTCCCCCCCGGAGAACCGGACGCCCCGAAAGGCGTCCTCCGCATGGGTGTCAAGATCGGCCGCGATCCGTTCGCTTTCATCCGCAATGAAAAGTACGCGGGATACGAACTGGAGCTCGCGCAACGGGCGGCAGCGGCAATGGGCTACGGGGTGGAGTTCGTCAGGCTTGATCCCGACGATTTCGAACAGGCGATCATAGACGGGAAGGTCGCGTTCGGGGCATCCGAGATCTCCTCCTCTCTCACTTCATCCGGCAAACTCGTCTTCTCCGAACCTCATTACAACGGCGGACTCATCGCCGTCGTACGGGACAAAACAAAAGCACGGCCGGTCCATGTGGACTTGATCACAAGCATCAAGTTCTTCCTGAAGGAACAGGCTTTCAGCCTGCACAGGTCGCTCTGGAAGGACAACCACATGCGCAAGATTCTCGGCGGCTTCAAAAACACGCTCGTCATCGCGCTCTCGGCGGTCTTCTTCGGATCGATCCTCGGCATCCCGCTCTGCATGCTCCGCCAGTCGAAACGGAAATCCCTCTCACTTCCCGCCAACATCGTCTGCGCCCTCATCTATAATATCCCGATCCTTATCCTCCTCATGGGACTCTACTACGTGGTCTTCCTCAGGTTCAGGCTCAGCCCGCTGGCCGCGGCGATCACGATCTTCATCCTCCGGTTCACCGCCTCCTCCTGCCGTCTCTACATGACCACGCTCGACCATATCGGCGGCGTGCAGCTGGATGCCGCACGGGCGCTCTGTCTGGGCAAGTTCTCATTTTTCCGGAAGGTCATCCTCCCGCAGGCCGCTGCCTACCTCGCGAAACCCTTCCGCGAAGAGATCATCCGCCTGATCGAGCTGACCACGGTCGTCGGATACATCTCCGTCTGGGACCTCACGAAGGAGGTCGACTGGATCCGCGGACGCACGTATGAATCCTTCTTCCCGATCGCGTTCGCCACGCTGCTTTATTTCATCCTTTCCCTGTCCCTGATCGCCGTCATTTCCCTTATCAGCAAAAGATTCGAGGCGTCCCGGAAACGGAGACTGGAAACGACCCATGTCATGGAGTGACGGCGCACGGCACACCGGATCGTAAGACGAAAGAACAAAAGAGAGAATGAATATGAAATCTCGCCCGAACCGCCCGAACCGTCCGGGACGGAAACCTTTCCGCAAACCTTTTCAGCATAAGTTCAAACAGCGCCCGGAACCGATCCCTGCGCGTCTGCATGTGATCCTGGCGCGCGAAGCGCCGAAGGCGGTCGTCTTCCGCCGCGGCCCGTCCGGGCAGATCTGCACGGTCGGCTGGGACCTCGAGACCGACACGTTCACCATGGGCCAGTGGCTCAAGGGGCGCATCTACGAATACCGCAGCGATCTGTCGCCCGACGGCGAACACATGATCTACTTCGCGACAGATTTCCGCCGCCCGGACGCGATCCTGGAGTACACGGAAAAACTCCGTGAGGACAAGTTCGGCCCGCGCCCGGAACAATACGACGAGTACAAGAAGCAGTTGCAGGAGATCCGCCAGGAACATGAAAGCGAGATCGAACGTTTCGCCGCCTCGCCGGAAGCCGCCTCGCCCAGCTGGACCGCCATCTCCCGCGCGCCCTACCTGAAGGCGCTCGACCTGTGGTTCAACGGGACCGCGTGGAACGGCGGCGGCCTCTTCCTGGACGACAAAAAAGTCTGGCTCAATGCGCCCGCGCCCGGGATTGCCACGCTGCGCCGCGCCCGATTCGAACTCGACCTCGACGTCTCGCAGGATTTCCCGTTCGAGACGTATTTCGGAGGCGAATGCCCCGGCGTCTACTGCCATCGGCTGCTCCGCGACGGCTGGACCGCAAAGCATCAGGCGGAAAACTCCGTCGTCTACGAAAAGCCGCTCGCGTTCGGCTGGGCGCTCCAGAAGCTCTTCGTCAGCGGGCATCCCGACCATGCCGGTTACGGCTGCTACTGGGAACGCCACCGCATCATCAACCAGGAACGCCGCCTGAAGATCGACGGCCCCGGCTGGCGCTGGGCGGACTACGACGCCCCACGCAACCGCATCCTCTACGCCAAAAACGGCGTCCTCTTCGCGCTTCCGGTCGCCGAGGACTTCAGCGCGCCCGTCATGCTCAAGAATTTCAACGGCATGAAGTTCGAAGCCGTGAAAGCGCCGTACTGAACCGATCAATCCAACACCCGAGGCATCCCATGACCGACCGTTCCGAAGAAGCGAAAAACAATTTCCTCGCCGGCATGAACTGCGCGCAGGCCGTCCTTTGCGCGTTCTGCGACCGCTGCGGACTTGACCACGACACCGCACTGAAGCTCGCCTCCGGGTTCGGCGGCGGCATCGCGCGCCAGCGCGAAGTCTGCGGTGCGATCTCCGGGATGTGCATGGCCGCCGACCTGATCCGCGGTCCAGGCGAAGGTACGGACAAAGCAGCGAAAGACGAACATTACGCGTTCATCCGCGGGCTATGCGACGCCTTCCGCGAGGAAACAGGTTCCATCATCTGCCGCGAGCTCCTCGGCCTCGCCCCGCGCCAGAGCGATCCGCCCGTCTCCGAAGCACGCACTGCCGCCTATTACAAAAAACGTCCCTGCGCCGACCTCGTCGCCCTCGCAGCGAAGATTCTCTCCGAACGTCTCCCGGAATAATCTTTGCTGGAGCGCTACCAAACCCTGATGTGCAGGGAAGGCTCTGCCTCCCGGTGCCGTTGCGAAGCAAGGCACTGCCGCAGTGGAGGACTTGTCCTCCTTTTTTTCGGGAAAAAATCGCATCTGGCTTGCATTTTCCGCAAAATGATGTATAGTATTTAGTTACTTTTACACGACACACATACAACACATAACAGATAATAATGGAGATTTGAAATGTCCAAGCATCCCAGTCTGAAGGCCGCCGGACGCATCCGGAAACAGAGAAACGTCCTGAAGCGTTTCGAACGCATCAACATCCTCAAGCAGGACGGCCGCTGGCAGGAAGGCCAGAAAGTTCTCAGCGCTCTTCCCAAGACCAAGCCCGAAGAGTAAGTTTCGGAGCCGCCGAGCGCGGTTCGAACATCCCGGCTTCCGGCCCGCCGGAATCCGTGGATCCTGAGATCAAGGGACGTCCCGACCAAGGTGCGTCCCCGTTTTTTTACCCCTGAAATCGGAGATCACAAGCAATGGCAAAAGGAACGGTCATTCAGAAAATCTTAGCGAACCATCTCGTATCCGGCAGCGGCGTGCCGGGCGAACCTGCGGCGATCCGCATCGACCAGACGCTGACGCAGGATGCCACCGGGACGATGGCTTATCTGGAACTTGAGGCAATGGGGACCGGCAAGGTGAAAACCGAGCTGTCCGTGTCCTATGTGGACCACAACATGCTCCAGATGGGCCCCGAAAACCCCAATGACCACCTCTATCTCCAGTCCGTCGCCGCAGCGCACGGCATCCGCTTCAGCCGTCCCGGCAACGGCATCTGCCACCAGGTCCACCTGGAACGCTTCGGCGTGCCCGGCAAGACCCTGCTCGGTTCCGACTCCCACACCCCGACCGGCGGCGGCATCGGCATGATGGCGATCGGCGCGGGCGGCCTGGACGTGGCGCTCGCCATGGCGGGCAAGCCCTTCCGCCTCGCCTTCCCGAAGATCATCGGCATCCGCCTCACCGGCAAACTCCAGCCGTGGGTCGCCGCGAAGGACATCATCCTGAAAGTCCTCAGCATCCTCACGACGAAGGGCAACGTCGGCTGCATGGTCGAGTATTTCGGACCCGGTGTCGCCACGCTCTCCGTGCCCCAGCGCGCCACCGTCACGAACATGGGCGCCGAGCTCGGCGTGACCACCTCCGTCTTCCCGTCCGACGCCTGCACACGCGCATTCCTTGAGGCACAGGGACGCGGCTCCGTCTGGACCGAGCTCGTCGCCGACGCCGACGCAGAATACGACCGCGTGATCGACATCGACCTCTCCATGCTCGAGCCCATGGCCGCCTGCCCGTCCAGCCCGGACAACATCAAGACCGTCGCCGAACTCTCCGGCATGAAGGTCAACCAGGTCATCATCGGCTCCTGCACGA
>Ga0310786_10008243_pt1 | contig 13414 bp, 5 predicted proteins | sample AusTroGonzalo_MG_FD_203881 | JGI IMG/M metagenome (GOLD analysis project Ga0310786, IMG submission 203881) | Bovine rumen microbial communities from tropical cattle in Woodstock, Queensland, Australia - Gonzalo_03 (v2) (version 2) | ecosystem: Host-associated > Mammals > Digestive system >... | reverse complement strand
GGATCCATTGAATTTTCCGACCCTGAATTGACTAACTGCGAATTTTAAAGATGGGTGGGCTTTCGGTTTGCTATAAACTAGTTTTTGATAAAAACGGGTTTTAATATGAAGAACATGAAGTTGACGAATGAAGGGGCAAGACTTTTAGGCGAAATTTCAGCTGATGGTCAGTCACGTTACTGGATTGGGTATTACGGCCTGGCCTACGTACCCGACCGTGACCTTGATTCGCTGGATGAGGCTGCCCGTTCCGGTCAACTTACTCAGATGGGCGACCGCATATACAATATCTGGCAGGGCGACATGCTTAACGGCTATGCGCAGGCTAACCCGGAAGACACAGCGGCAGCCTCCCTGTTCGGGCTTACGCTATATGACAGGAGTATCCGTACCAATTACCGTTACGTATACGACGACGAGAACGAATGCAACCGGCTGGTGGCATGGAAGAGCATCAGTACGGGAAATGGCGAAAATACCTTAGAACGCAAGGGCGTTGCCATTTACATGGGTGCACATGACAACATAGCATCGGGCATTCCTATCCCGGCGCCACTGTTCTATGATGGGGAGCCGGATACCGGGAGCATATATGCCAATTCCGTAACTGAAAAGGTATCTGCCGACTGGCGTTATTATGTCGGCACTACGGCCACGCCAGTAGACTATGGGTGGCTGCCGTCCGATGCTACTCAGGATAGCGACATCGTGCAGCCGAGTCATCCGGAATACCTCCGTTCAATATCCAACTTCAACAAGTTCCATGGTACGGCAAGTAGCGAAGGATATGGTGTATCCTCGGTGTCATCGTGTCACAACATGAGCAAGGCGACCAAGCTATTCCCCATCAGCTATTACAATGTAGTGAACGACAATGGCTCCAAGGTGGCAGAAACGCAATATTCGGACAATTCGCCGGCCAGGAAGCCATTAGCTTCGGCAATCAAGTTCAGCATAGATCTTAGCCCGGTGACTGCGGATACCGGATATACCGCGTTGAATTACGAAGCGGCGGAACAGTCCGATGACCAGACGCCTGAAATTGATGACCTGTTTTCATCCAAGTATATTTCATTCCGTTTCAACCGTATCGGTATATATGCGGTACCGATGACGGTACACAGGTATTCCACCGAAAGTTCGACCGACCAGTGCAACATGCAGAAGGTTGAATTCGAGATAAACGGGGACGAGGAGCCGATCCTATTTGCGGTCGCCGATGTAAGCGATACGCTTATTACCGATAACCCGAATACTGAGGGCGTTGCCAAGTTTACACTGGAATTCACGCTGAATTTCCCCACGGACACCGAGACCCAGGTCGAACGACGTACGGCGGTATATTATAACCTGTATGAGAACGATGCTACCACATGGTACAAGAACCAACTGTTGGCATCGGCCAGCCTATCCGAGGCGGTCACCGACCTGTCCCTTGAAGTGAACGCACTTAAACAGAACGTATCCGGCGGGCGAGAATGTAGCGAGTCTACGCAGGAAGCCAACTTAAACCGATATGCACTAAAGAACCATTCGCATGACTACATGAAGAACCTGGCAGACGGCGCCGACAATGAAGGATCGGTTCGCGGAATCTATACATGCGAAGAAGGTAACGGGAACGACATTATATCCGTATTCGGACGGTTCACTGAAGAGCCCGGTGGAACCAAGAAGTCCACTATTCTTACTGCAGTGTCCGAATCAGTAAGTGGTACTGCGGTCAACATCCCGGACTCCTACGTGTATTGCCTGGGGCCAAAGGGTCCTGGCGATGTAGCTTTGACGGACATTGTCACCGAGGAACAGCTTCGGGCCATCCTTAAGTCAAAGGGGGCGAACTGGCTGTATACTAATGTTGCTACTAATGCCGGATGGGCCCGCGAATCGGGCGGCACAATTGAATATGGTGACCCGGCCCACCTGTACGTATGGTTGACCGCGTCGTCCTATGCCAAGATAACGCTGACATCTGGCCTAATGGAAGTCAGTTCATACAATGCGGGCAGCAGCGACATGTACCTTGCAATATACCTCAAGGCGGCCATATCGGAACCGATGTTCAGCCTAGGGTATTCCGTTGGGAAAAATGCATTCGTTGCCGGTGAAAATACTGCATCGTCCGGGGAGCTATCATTGGTCCAGGGACGAATGGTATATAATACTGGAGACTTGTCAACGGTCGTCGGTTCCGACACGGTTCGGAATTCCGGTGATTACATGAATATCTCCGGTAGCAAGAACGTCGACGTGTCCAACTCATCGCATTCGCTGCTCTTTATTGATGGTGCATGCTCCGATACCAACGGGCGTCCCGCCGGTATCAAGAATGTCAATTATTCGATAATTGGCGGGGAATTCAGCGATGACGGCAACGATGGGCTTGGACATGGAATGGAGCACAGTATATGGCTTGCATCATATGAAGGTGACGGTGCCGTGGGCGCAGCCGGAACCGTCAGCGGAACGTTAATTACCGGCAACGTGATGCTTGGAAACGGGGACGGTACGGTCAGCGCATCAAATTCGGTGATATTGCGCCAGGGCAAGGGCATTCAGCTTAATGTACATGGACAGGCCATAGAATCCATTCTTATAGGCGAAGGCACCAGTTCGTATAATGACGGAACGGGTAATACCTATACGAATAGCGGTGATTATGATAAGTATACTGCATCGCATCGCAGTATAATGATAAATGCCAACATCCATAGCTATTTTTCTGGCCACGAAGCACTGTGGTGCGATAGTTTCAGGACAGCTGGGTTCATTTCGCCGACCGTGTCGGACAGCGTGGTGGTCGGCGCTGATATCGGGAAACCGGTACATGATTCCATCATCGTGTCATCAGGTGAATTGAGCATTGCGCAGTTCTCCGTTAATTCTCGTCTGAAAACCGACAATGTTCCGGGCGCAGTGGATACTAACGTGAATGGCGGTATCCGCAATATAATGGCAGCGTCGCACAGCATGGTAGGATACAATGTCAGAAATGCTGTCATGCTCGGCACGGATAACCTCATGCCGGATAATTCGGATTCTGTCATCATGGTTGGAAACAACAACTGGTATGGCACCAGATATAACGATGAAATGATGACTCTTGCGGACTTCAATGCTGCCGCCAATGATAGGTCTGGGGAAACATACAGACCGGCGTTGAAGGCTAATGCATATTATGTCATATATGGCGATGGCAAGCTGGTTACTGATTCCGGTCAAGTACAATTGAGTGGCAGTCCGGACCATATATACGGTGGAATACGGACAGACGCGAACAAGGCTATTTCATATGCCGGTAATGGCATGTCCGCATATAACCTTGAGATTAGGCGAAATTATCGCGATCTGCGGGGTTCACTCGTTGTAGGCAACGGCAACCGATTGGGTAGCATCAATACCGACGGCCTTACCATTGTGGGCGGAAATAACGAAGCATCGTTACTCAACTTGTCCAATGTCAGCATATTCGGCTCGGCAAACTGCCTCAACAGGACCGGTGAACCGGGACCGGTTGGAATGAGTTCCAATTTGCCGGTGTACGCCAGTGTGTCAAATGTGCACATATTCAACTCGAACATGGCATTCAACTTGAATTCCACTAATGACTATGCGACGCATTCATTCAGTGATGCATTGGTGTTGTTGGGAAGCGGCTATGACCGTACTGTTCTCGGCATCTATGATGTTCCTGTAGAAACTAAGATTGAAGGCGGTACAACCACCATCAACAATTCTTCTACTACAACGGGGTTCTTTGAAATCGATCCTTGTATGTTCAGCAACTACAAGGATGCATTTGCGACAAAGGGACGCGTAGATACATGGAATGCATATAATACCGGAGATTCCGTATCTGATTGGCTAAGCATTCTTGGAACGCTCCCGGTAGATAATGAAACGGATACATACGGTGATGGGCATACTCTTGCCAATAATCCATTCAAGGGTAAGACACGTGCTCAAATACGCACAATGTTGAATAAGCCCAATGCGCCGATGGTATATACCGGTGGTATTGCATTGGCAGGCATTGCTGGTGGAGATTCTAGTCAAAATTATGCCTTGCTTAAATTGGGTCATATATCTAAGCCGGCATCATATGTAAATGCTAATCCTGTATTCGGGTGGGCACCGGATAGAAACTTACTTCAGCCAATTTCAATAACGGGAACTACCAATTGTCCATATGAAGGCATGACGCTGGCTATTGACGGCACACAGGAACTTGACGGTACCCTGCATGTGGTTTTATCACGACCGATGGCAATGTTTGTCTATGACGGTTCGTTGAGTTCAATAACTGGTTCGGCGAATGTAGATAAATATCTAACTGCTAATCATGTGTATAATGTGAATAAAGCTGCCTCGGCAACTCTTTCGTCCATTTACCTTAAAATAGATAATATGGCTCCGGGTGAAGAATGTATTGTTCGTACATCGGCCAATAATTTGGTTAAAGTACGTGCACAGCTGTTTTCTGGCAATGATATTCCTACATTGGCTGCCGGGCAAACATATCTAATCAGACGAGTAGCATATAATCCATCATCGCAAGGCGAACCTACCACTCCAAAAGCAATGATCATTCCGATTGGCATTAATTAAATATCCAAAAAATCGTTATCCATTATTTAAAATGCCACTCAATGTGGCATTTTAATATAGTTTTCTGACAGAAACCAATACGAGGATTTTTCTATGAAAACTACGGTTAAACGAGGATACCTTCTGGAACTTCGCAACATTCTTGTAAATGCCGACCGCATCTTTGGCGGTACAATTCCGTGCAAGGTGCGATATGCATTCTCGGTCAATTTGAAGCGTTGCAACGAGGAAGCCAAGGAAATTGAAGAGGGTTTCCCTCCTGATGAAAAATGGATTGAATATGAACGCGGACGCATCGCAATTCTTCACGAGGCTGGAATCAATTCCAACGAGGATTTAAAGAACCTTAGCACGGAACAGATTTCTGCGCTCGAAGAACGGATCAAGGTATATGCCGAGCCGTATGAGGAAGCAATTAAGGCACAGGATGAAATTGATAAGGCACGCAACGAAACCTTGGCCGAGGATGTGGAAGTCGATCTTCGCACCGTAACGCCTGATGAATTGCCCAACATCGTAGCCGAACATGAAGACTGGCAAATTTGGAACATACTGTTCAATGATGGAAACGGCATCGTAAGGGAATAAACAATGGCTAGCCTCAGCGCATGCATCGTCGTCAGAAATGCCAAGGGGAGCATTCTTCGTTGTCTTGACGCTTTACTCCCTATGGCCAATGAATATGTCATTGTCGACACCGGGTCTACCGATGGTACGGTGGAACTGGTTAAACAATGGCGTACGAGGCACATGAATCCTGGGTTCGTGGTTGATGAAGTAGGCAGCAGATTCCACGATGCCGATGGCATTTTTGATTTCGGTGCAGCAAAGAACTACGCGATTTCGCTTGCCCACTGTGACTATGTCATGTGGGTGGATGCCAATGACATCCTGAAAGATGGGAAGGCAGCCAGGCGTGAGTTCGAAATTATCGTCGCACGGAACCCGGAGGCAAGCATTGTCATGGACACGAAAGTATCCAAGACCTTCCAGTTCCCACGCGTGCGCATCATGCGTCGTGACAAGGCCCACTTCACGGGCATGATTCACGAGACGATGGAGGACCCGAACGGTCACACCAACGGTGTCCGTACCCGTTATGTATTCGAGAACTACAAGAATACCAGGGATGTGCGCCGTAACTTGAGAGCCCTTGAAAAGTCCTGGAAACTGGACCGCACCCAGCGTGGGGCTTTCTATCTCGGAAATTCATACAAGGACATGAAGGACCTGGGGAAGGCATCCGAATGGTATGCCGTGGTGGTGGACGAGTTTCCTACGACGATAAACGAGAACCGTTTCAAGTCACTTGAAACCATATGTGAAATCTACCTTATCGGTGTTCCCGACATGGAAGACTTGGGCGCCCGCGCCCTTCAGATGATCGAGGAATATCCCGACCGTCCTGAAGGATTCTTCTACCGCGCCCGCTACTGGTACATCGCCAAGAACTTCCAGATGGCCAAGAAGTGCCTTCTTCAGGTAATGAAGCTGAACGCATCGGACAAGTCCACCCTGTGGCACAGCCGCAAGATTTACGACAAGACCTATATTACCAGCCTCATAAACAACCTCGACGTAGCCATGGAACGGCAGGAAATCTACGATTTGCAGACTACCGAGCCGATGCGTCCGGAGTACATTGAGGATGGCGGCTTCATGAGTATGGCCAATTGCGGCGCTGGTCCCCTGGGGCCGGCCTATGACAGGTTTGGTGGATTTGCGATTTAGGTGCCTCAAAACATATAAGCTGTAGACCGAGAGTCAAACATGCCCGCATGGAGGTCGAAAGGCTCAAAGGCGGGCATTTTGCTTAGAATTTGAATGGTGGTAGTCGATGGATACGATGTACAAGTTGACCAAGCAGATCGATGCGCTTACATACAATTCCCGTGCTGTGCTCAATGCACTGGTACGGTCCTGCATTGCGGCGGGGTCGTCCAACGGGTACACCGTCAAACGGTTCGGGGTTGAATTGACTCTTGACCGGACTGACATATTCCGCCTTTATGACTTTTATCAGTCATGGGCAAACGGGACATATGGTTACGCCGCATATACGTCGGAACAGGATGAATTTGCCGACATATTGGCCAAGTGTGACGCTAAATGGAAAGGTGACTACCTAGTAACCAAGGCACTGGTGACCCACTCCAAGATCCTGTACCTGGTATCGACGAACCGTGACAATGAAAGCGATTCCTATTGGATAGGGCTTGTGCGCGATTCATCGTCCCCTAAGCTAGTCACCAATTCCGCCCCGATCCCGTTAAACTTGCGCACCCCGTTGTATGATGCCGACCTTTCGACCAAAAGTTTTTCCCAGTATGAGACATATCTGTTTCCGAGTGGATACAGCAAAATTAGCATAACCGGCATGCCAGGCGACAGTGAAGACCATGTCGGCGGTGGCAAGAGCTGGCTATGGGATATTGACGAGTCCATCGATATTACGGCTCCCCGTATCACCCTCGGACATCACACAAACACGAAACGACGCCTTGAAAATTACAAGGATACCAAGTATAGCATGAGTTTCGGCGATGATTCGTATGCTCTTGGGGAACGAAGCGTGTCGCTGGGCGGATTATACAACATTGCCTACGGTAGAGATAGTGCCACGCTTGGTGGGAACAACAATTATGCGATAGCTCCGCGATCAGGCGTCCTGTGTGGATACATCAACACTACTGTCGGTGACAGTGCCATAGGCTCCGGTTATGGGGTAAATGCTATTGCGCCGTTCTCGATGGCCGGTAATATTTCGACAGTATCTGGTGCATATGCCTATGATTTTACAATCGAAGGTCCAACAACTACTGTAAATGTAGTTGAATGCGAAGCAGTAAAGGATACGGTATCCGGGAAGTGCTTTACCACCGAGGGAAGCACGACCGTTTTAACGGGTGACGGGCGGAATACTATCCGAATCGCATACTCGTCACTGGTCGCCAACGGGTTTTGGCGCGTCGACATAGAAAAGGGTGATAAGATTGTCATATTCTCGCAAACCAGGACTAGCGGTACACATACCTACGATCCCACGGTCAAGGAAGGATATGCATTCAAACCGCTGTATTTCGTAGTTGCTAACATAACACGGGATAACGGGGACTATCTCATCCAGCTAAACGGAAGCATTCCGAACGGCGAAACCATGGAATCGCTTACGGTAAATGGCGGCAAGGTTGCCCGGTATGAAGTGGATTATAGGGAAATAGCATATGACGGCCGCATGATCAATACGGTGAAGGCGTTCCCCGGTCGAGGTTCCAATGCACTGAACTACAATACGTATGCCACCGGTATGAACCAGACTGTCGTTGGGCAGATGAACAGGGGTAACACGGATGCCAAGTTCATTGTCGGCGTAGGATCGTCATATATAGGAAACACGGCTTTCAGGAGAAACGGTCTCGTTGTCGCGCAGGGATACAGCTATATGCAGACATCGTACTGCGCTGCTGCTATTGGGGTAAGCGATGTCGGCACACAGGGATATCGAGACTACGATGCCAAGTTTACGGCAAACGGTGCATGGATGCATCACAGTAGTGACCAGACGTTTAACGCTACCGTCATTGCACATGATGAACGTACTACTATCGGTCTGAGTGATAGCGAAGGTTCTCAAGATAATAATTTGACTTTTGTCAGAAGCGGTTCTGGATATATTTCGTCCGACTATGATGTATCGGTTCGTCTTGAATCAATGGCAGGAACAGTTATAATCAGTGCCGGTAGCTACGTTGGTGCAAAACACCTGTATGACGTGCTGCTGCCACAGAGTTCGTTAAGACATTCTACTGGAAATGCGATTGCCTTGTTCGCAGAAGACGGTATTGAGCTCCGCAGCACAAATCCAGATCGTGCAATGGTATTCCATAACAGCGGGTATATTTCGGCCACGTTTAAGGGCCTGTGGCTAAATGGTGAGACATGGGGCGCATTGGCGGCTGATAGTAATGCGCGTTCATATTGGGTATACCATAATTCAGCTAATGTATACAATGATATATATAATACACCTGGTCATTGTGTTGACTTCGTTAACACCATAGCCCACAGCGGATTTTTTTATGGACAAAATGACTGGCACCCTGGTGAACAACCATATTACGGACGGGTTAATCTTCCGGTGAAGGTCAGTGGAACATGGGAAGAACACCAAGGGCGCGGGTTCCATATTATCAACTCGGCAGTATCATATGTCAACCAGAGTGGGGAAAGTGGATATGATATATCGTGTCTTGTATTACCTGGTCAGGTTACAAGGGATGAAATAGGAAATCCACCACACCCGAAGGTCATTAGTTCTTTCATTTACGGCACCGGGAACAATGGAGTTAATCCTAAGGAAACATATGTCACGGAAGAACTGGCATATATGCGCGATGTCCAGAGAGCCAAGCCTACATCATATGTGTCTGCGATTACTGCAGATACCATCACCAAGGTATTTTTCAGGGATCTTGGTGAAACTACCCTAGTCAATACCTATTCGCCACCGGTATATGATATGGACGATGTACCGTATGTAGCGGGTAACATTGTTGCCGGTACGGTAACCGATATGACCGGATATTTCAACCGACATGAATGGGGTAGCGGTTCCAGGTTTGCTATTGAAGGCAGACCAAACGATGAAGAACGGGCTTCAATTCCGACATTGCTGGCATCAGATGACTATTGCGTCGGAATTACATTTAGACGTTATGGTCCTATAGTAGCAGCCAACATATTGTTACGGATGGAAAGTACCAAGTATTCCGAATTCCTTGTCATTTCAAGTACCAAGCCGGCAATCAACCTTGGTATCGGTGGTAGTTTGGTTATGACGGGTACTGGTCTGGGTGGCATATCGGTAAGTTGTACCATATCCACTACGCTGAGCCAGAATTATAGGATTTTAGGGAAGACATATAATTCCGATTACATGTATGATTTTCTCATCAAAAATCCAAGCGGGATAAGCAGGATGATGGTTCCGATCACCTTAGTGGGGACGATTAACTAATGGCTACAGAAAAGATAAATATCAGGGATATCAATCCGCTGGAACACATCACGTCTGACATTGCGAAGGCGGGGTTCAACTACAAGGCCATGCTGAATGGTCTGGTAGAGTGGAACAACAGTAAGCTAGATACAGTCACTGTGCGTCTCATGTCCGATGTTGACCCTGGGTTCGTTGACTATACATTTCCATCGAAAAAATCAATAGAAAACAGCGGGACCAACGCTGTTGATGCGGATACATTCGAAGGAGCATTTTCATATAATGACAAGTACCCAATATCGGCAATGATTTCCGAGGATTCGATGCATAATGACCGAATCGACATTAGAGTCAACGTCATCGAGGGTGCAGATGCGTCTTGGCAACTATATGCAAGTGCGACAATTTACGACGAGGAATATGTGTATTCTTCCGTTGTCGATAGTGAAAATGGACATATACAGCATTCATCTGCCAGTGACAGCACGTCGGGTAACATTATCGTGAACGATAGCACCGATGCCGGGACGGATTATCTCCGGGGCCACTTTATTCGCATATATTACCCGCAGACTGGCTATGCAAAAATGAAATGGGTAAACAAGAACATTTTTCAGGGGAATATGATAACTGAACGTAATACCAACCCGGTATTCGAAAAGTGGTCGCTTTCCCGTATAGGCGAATACATGCGAAGTGAGACCATGGATTACTTGTTTGTGGTGCATAATGGCAAGGTATATCGTCCAACAGGAACTATTACCCGAGCAGCGCCTAACATGGCTGGTAGCGGATGGGAATATTTCTGTGATGAATATGGTTATGGGAACACCGGGACAGGTATTCTGGAACATGGCAAGGTATACCTGTATGACCCGGATCCGAGCGACACGAATTATACACATGCTGAACTGTTTATCTACAATGGGGCGGATACCCAGTATGGTTATCCCCCATTCGACATAGAGGAAACCGAGACGACCATTGAAAGAAGGTTTAACGATGGATGGGAGACACCGTCTGTAATATTGCTGCCGGTGTCGGCAACATTCAGCAAGACCACTAGCATCCGTTGGGAAACGACTACAGACATCGAGGCGCTCGTGATATATAGGGTAACAAGCGGTTCTCCCGATAAAGTACCATATATATCACTGCTGGGCAATGTGCGTATTACCGGTGACAACAGCGAAGACAATGGCGGATTTGCCGTGTTCGACACGTCAAATTATGCGGAGTGGCCAAGTCCTACCCCAAAATGGATAATGGGTCACAACTATTATACAGATACCAGCAAGGATGCTTCCGAATTGCAGAATTACAGCGCAGTCATGGTATTTGACCATGCAAGCGAAAACTGCAAGCAATGCAACATCGTGAATTACGACGGTCCGGACTTGGACCAGGGCCTGGCCATATACCTTCCAGTAGAATCAACGGTTAATGATACGATCGTATACCCAAAGAACGGAAGGACATTCGAGTTCCTGTTTAGAATCTGGCCAAACCCGGGTTACAATGGACACGAGACTTCTGACCTTATCATAAACAAGGCGCAGATCTATGTATATAGTGTGCCGCAGAAGAGCAACCTGAAACTGCACGGTGCACCGATAGCCAAGTTCAGCATGGCCAGATTGACCAATTTCTATGTATTTTCCGAAAATATAGCGATTCCTAACCGTCCCGTCCTTATCAAGGCAAAGTTTGTCTATTCGGGGGAAGACCAGGAATGGAAGACCTATGACTATTACCAGATTCCTGACTGCGTGTTCCTTTCCCCGGGCGGATTCGTCGATCCGGGTAATTCATCCGATGGCACATATGGAGTAGAAACCGCGGGATTCCCGCTTATACAGGACCCATTCTCCAACTATGACCTGTCACCAGTCTTGGTTGACGATGAGTACCGAAACCGCATTGGATAGGTATATAATGAGTGAATATATTCAAAAAGATACTACCACGATACATTCCTACGTAACGTCTCCGTCATTGGATCCGGCCACTTCAGGTACTTGTGATGACCATGGAATATATCCGATAGATCCTATCGGATTTCCGTCAAACAATGTATGCGGTGGAACCATGGAATGCATAGAGAACGGCAATCCTGCTTACCCGCAAGAAAAGCTGTTTTCCGTGGAGCGTGCCGGTGTCGTCGTACCCGATGCCGAACATATCGTTGAAATAGGCGCAAATGTCACCAGATTGAACGGTGGCAGCATATATTTCCCGGTAATGTCGCTGGATGCTTCAAATATGGGCGAGACGGGCAACTATATAGTGAAACTGCCGGGCAATCTAGTCGATGCCGTATCGAAACTGCCGTTCAGTTTTGCCAATGCTGACTACGAGGATTATTCAGTTACTGGACTTATGTCAGATGAGGTATCTGTGACTGACGCAAGTCATGCCGATGACATTACTACAGTACAGGTGACTATCCCAGGGTGCACGGTCACTGGGCACATTGGTTCTGGACGAATAGCCGCACGACTGGATGTTGCCGAAAATGAATACGTTTTATTGACTGCCCAGGATGAGCATGTCGACAATGGACTGTATCAGATAAAGAATGATTCGGTCGGCGGGTGGATACGCGTCGCATCGGTGTGCAAGACATTGGGCGTGGAGGACCAAGGAATCGATGATCCCGGTAACCCATATAACATTCCGTCATCCCTAGACAACAGTACGGCATGTGGGCATGTCCGTCATGGATATAGTGACGCGGAAGTCACTAAACGGGTAGATTCTATACTCGGGAATGCCATATCGTCTGCAACACATCCAATGTCAGTTGCCGGGGACTTAAGAGGGGCCGGACGCATAACCAGCTGGTTCGTCAACTGCAATCCAATTGAAATAGGCAGTTCCAGCGATGGCGGTGCGACGGTAACGGTCGATGGCTTTGGTTTGGGTGGATATGCATCGGGCACGTGCGAATACGGGAATGCATGCAATCGTGCCAGAAAGACTATTGTCGATGATGTGATTCCGGTTGACTATCCAATCACACGATTCTCTATAGGTACCAGGCGGACACCCGGAAACGGTACCGATGCCGAGACGTTGCCAAGGGACTGGCCATTCACACGATTCAGCTCATATGCCGATAACACTACGGACAACAACATTACTCTATTAAAGCGGCAGGTCAATCCCGTCGGTTCGTCCACTGCGGTGGGAGGACTGACCCATGATACATATGACGAGTGCCCAAAGTGCGACGGCTCGGGGGAATACGACGGAGACGTCTGTCCAATGTGCGGGGGTGACGGCGAAGTCGCCGTAAGCAGGAGCGTATCTGACCGCATACAGCTGTGTGTCAACGGGGACTTTACTGCAAATCCTGACGGAACAACTACATTCAAGAAGACTTATGTGCACCTTCCGGCGCCAATCGATACTCCGGATGGCGATGAATTTGAGCTTACCGTGTCCCTTCCTACTGCAAATGTGCAGGACGCATTCAGGAATGCCGGCACGAAGAAAGACCTGAGCGCATACTATGAATACGTATCCCAGCCCCGCGTGGTGGTCATGGGCGGATACTGGAAATTCAGTGACACACGAGTGGAGTGGACTGAAAGCAATAACATAGCGGCGCATCCGTACCACAGTGGACGCTTCGTTATATCCGGTGACAACGTAAAGGCGTTCGTTGACCACGACGGGCGCAAGATAGACCTGGATGCAAATGACAGGCATGTTGACTTAAAGATTAGGTTTACTCTTGACGGGGGTACTAATTGCCCGCGTTATTCGGACATGAGCGGGTTGCTTACTCGAAACGAAAATGGA
>Ga0310786_10008239_pt1 | contig 13418 bp, 11 predicted proteins | sample AusTroGonzalo_MG_FD_203881 | JGI IMG/M metagenome (GOLD analysis project Ga0310786, IMG submission 203881) | Bovine rumen microbial communities from tropical cattle in Woodstock, Queensland, Australia - Gonzalo_03 (v2) (version 2) | ecosystem: Host-associated > Mammals > Digestive system >... | reverse complement strand
AAAACATGCAAACGTAACATTTGAAAAAACAATTAAATTTTTTGATTTTCTTTTAACAAAATTATTTTTTTGACATATAGTCTTGTTATCGATATATATCGTTCTAAAATTATATCCATAAATATTTTTTGTGTTTTTTAAAAAACATGCTTTTTGTGGCAACTCTTTTAATAAATCAATAATATTTTTGTCATAAAGTCCCAATGTCAAGATATTACATCTATCCCTTTTCCCTGTAAAAATGTTGACAAAAAAATTATAAATGTTTTCAACCAAACTAGAAAACAATCCCTTTATCCCGTTTTTCTTTTTCTTTACGTGAACAACATTTGCCCCTTTTTTATATTTTTCTAGGCACTTTGAAAAAATCAAATCATTTCTGGCAATTTTGCTATCACCTAATAACAAAATTTCACTATCGACATCGTTTATAACGCAATTAAATGCACTTTTATAATTAAAATCTTTATCCTCGATCTCAACAAGTTTTATATTTTTGTTGTTCTTTTTTAACTTGTTAACACAGGAAAGATTTTTTTTATCGGCTTTCGAACACGCAAAAATAAACTTACAATTTTTATGCTCTTTGTAAAAATTGGAATCAAATATATTTTTATAAACTATTTTTGCATCGTCATCCTTATTAATGGCAAAAAAACAACAAATATCCATAGCTATTCTATTTTCCAACAACAATTTTAACACAAGATTTTTTTTTGTAGAAATGTTTTTAAATATTATTTGCCTTTTTACTAAAATGTATTTAACTTTTTATATTTTTTGTTTTAATATGAGTTTATAGAGGAGAAGACAATGAAAAAATTTTTATTAAAAGACGCATTAGAAAAACACTATTCTGTGGGAGCATTTAATTTTGGAACACTAGAAATTTTAAAATCTATTATTGCTGGAGCCGAAGAATCAAATTCTCCAATTATTGCTCAAGTATCAGAAGGTGCAATAAATTTTCTTGGCAAAAACTATTTAAAAGCAATAATTTCTGCTGCAAGACAAGAGTGCAAAGTTCCTATTTCTTTTCACTTGGATCATGGTAAATCACTTGATAGTGTAAAAGACGCAATAGATATCGGTTGTGATTCCGTTATGATCGATGCCTCAATGCTTCCTTTTTCGGACAATATTGAAATAACAAAAAAAGTTGTCGAATACGCACATGAGAAGGGTGTTTTTGTTGAAGCAGAATTAGGCTCACTTGCAGGTGTTGAAGAAGACATCAGCGTCATTGATAAAGATAGTTGTTATACAGATCCAAAACAAGCAAAAGAGTTTGTTGAAAAAACAAATATTGATAGTCTTGCAGTTGCTATTGGAACAAAACATGGTGCATACAAGTTCGGCGGAGATGCAAAACTTAGATTTGATATCTTAGAAAATATTCAAAAGGAAATTCCAAACACACCTCTTGTTCTCCATGGTGCTAGTGGCGTAAATGAAAATGCTGTTAACAAACTTCTTGAACTAGGGGTTAACATTAAAGGAGCAAAGGGAGTTCCAGATGATTGTCTGTTACAAGCCAGTAAAATGAACATTTGCAAAATCAATGGTGACACAGATATAAGAATTGCTTTTCTTGAAGGAATACTGCATAATGTCGAAAATAATAACAAAAATATTGATTATAGAAAGTATTTAAGCGAAGCAATGGAAGAAATCAAACAACTGGTTAAAGAAAAACTGGTTATATATGGCAGTGTAAACAAAGCAAAAGAAGTGCAATAGGCACTTTTTTTTATGTTATTTGCAAAAATTTTTATCAACTACAAAATGTTATCCTAAGTATTTAAGTAATCAAAAAGAAAACTAGCAAAAATGCAGACACAATTGCAAGAATTGATAGTACTATGCCTATTATTCCACTTGACCTTCGGTTTAGTCTAACTTGCATCACCGCAAAAACAAAAGAATAAATTGATAACAAAAGCGTTAATATTACGCCACACAAAATAAATATTATAAGCATTAAAATATAAGAAAAGCCAAAAAATTCAATATTAGATATAACACACACCAAACAACTTACAGAAATCAAAATTGCTATTATTGACAAAGTGATTGATACTGATCCATACTTCTTAACATTTTTTCTTTCATCATCAGGAAGATTTTTGTCATCATTATATGAATTAATTAAATTTCTAAACAAAAAAAATCCTGTTATTTTTCCTATTGAATCCTTTTCCTGTGAAAAATTGCTTCTCTCTATATTCATAATAATATTATTAACTTTTCATAATTCATTATGCAATATAATTTTTTTTAATTTTTTGTTGTTTTGTTTTTGATAAATGATTTTTTGTGATAATCTCAAATCATGGAAAACATAAGAAAAAAGAATGTGATATCACTTATAATTAATCTCGCAATTATATTTTTTACAATAGAAAGCGTTTGGTATAGTTTTAGAACAGACGTTATTCGTGATCCAGATTGGTTTGGTTTTGAAGGAATACACTCACTGAGGTTTTTTACGGTATTATCTAATATCTTTGTTGCAATTTCTTCATTTGTTACAATTATCTATAATGTCAAGAATATTTTAAGTGATAGTTACAACTACCCGTCTTGGTCAACAATTTTAAAATACGTCTCTACGTCTGCCGTAACAGTAACATTTACAACAGTTGCAGTTTTACTTGCTCCCACCTATGCAATTGTAGGCAAAGGCTATTTTACTCTTTTTGTAGGCAATCATGTTTACATGCATTTATTAACACCAATACTTGCAATAATTACTTTCTCTTTTTTCGAAACTTCAAAAAAAATTGAATTCAAAAAATCTTTGCTGGGATTATTGCCTGTGATTTTATATTCTGTTATTTATATAACAATGGTCATTTTTATTGGAAAAGAAAATGGTGGATGGCCTGATTTTTACAATTTCACTTTTGGCGGACATAACTGGGTTATACCTTTTTCTGTGATAGGAATGCTTTTGCTTAATTTCTGCATTTGTATTATCCTTGCAAAATGTCACAATAAAAATATTAAATAATAAAAAGCAACAAAATAAAAAAAGTCTATATACAAAATATATAGGCTCTTTTTTTAAAATAATTTTATTTATCTTTTGATATAGTGTGAAAAATTTGTTTATAAGTATTTTTGTTTATCATGTAAAAAATTTCTTTTGGTCGTAGATCAAACTCTTTTAGTTTAGACAAATCAATCCATTTATAATTGTGATACAACTGTTCATTGTTATCAACTTCACTAACAACAATATCTTCTGGTTTAAAATTTTTGTCTTGGGGATAAGCCAAATAATAAAAACAAAGTTCATGAAATTTCTTTTTATTTTCCACAAAAAAGTTTTCGTGTACAAATACCAAATTTTTTATTTTAAATTTAAAGTACAATTCTTCCTTAAGTTCTCGTTTAACCGCGCTTAATGTATCTTCACAAATCTCAACATGACCGCCCGGCAAACAATAAAATTCGTTATTTCGCATTTTGTCTACTAGAACTTTGTTATCTTTTATGACAATTCCAGCAACTCGAAATTTAAACTTTTTTTTGTGCAAATCAATTCTGACATCTTCTTTACTCAACATAACAACTTCACCCATTATAACGTATATCCTACACAACGTTTTTTATTGCTCAAACATTAAAAATCACAAATTGATAAGTTTTTAATTATCTATTATATCCTTTGGATCATCGTCTAAATTTTTTGCAGTTTTTATTTTTTCATTATTATCTTCGTCTTTTTTCTGCTTTGACTTTTTCTTTTTGGTTTCTTTTTCTTTAAGCAAAGCAACTTTTTCTTCAGCTTGTTTCAATATCCTTTCTGAATCGTTCTTTACTTTTTCAAGTTCTTCAGGAGTAATTACTCCACCATTTTTTAGTGCTTCGGCAGTTTTTACTCTTATAGTTTGATCTTTTTTTACTCTTTCAAATTCCGCCTCGGCTCTTTCTATTTCAATTTTTACCTTATTTCTAGTTGCTTCACGTGACATATAGTTTAAAACTTGTTTAGTTGTTTTGCCCTTCATGATAAGTTCAACTTCATTAAAATAAATAGTTTCTTTTTCAAGCAAAACCTCAGTCATAGTGTTAACTTCTTTAGTATACTTTGTTAATATTTCTTTTGCTTTTTTGTAACATCTATTAATAATACCTTTGATTTCTTCATCAATTTTACTTGCAGTTTGTTCACTATAATTAACTTGATTTTGATAATCTCTTCCCAAAAATACTTCATTTGTTGAACCATAATTGATTGGGCCTAACTCGCCACTCATGCCCCACTCTGTAACCATTTTTCTGGCAATCTTTGTTGCTCTCTCAATGTCGTTCTGAGCCCCAGTTGAAATATCTTTTATAAATATTTCTTCAGCAACACGTCCACCAAGCATCATCGTTATATTATCTATCAACTTATTGTATGACATATGACTTTCGTCGTTATCCGGTCTACTAAGCGTATACCCTGCGGCCATACCACGTGGAATAATGGAAACCTCTTGAACAACATCACAGTGAGTTAAAACTTTTCCTATAATAGCATGACCCGATTCATGACAGGCAGTAATTCTCTTATCAGTGTCGGTTATAATCCTGCTCTTTTTCTGTGGGCCCATTAACACTTTGTTAATACTTTCAGTTATGTCGGTAAACGATATTGTTTTTTTATTATTTCTTGCAGCCAATATCGCTGCTTCGTTTAACAAATTTTCAAGGTCAGCACCAGTAAATCCACTAGTTAATCTTGCAAGGTTTTTAAAGTCGACCGACTGGTCGATCGGTTTGTTCCTTGAATGAATTTTCAATATCATTTCTCTACCACGTACATCTGGTGGGTTAATAAAAATTTGTCTATCAAACCTGCCTGGTCGCATCAGTGCAGGATCTAGAACATCACTCCTGTTTGTTGCTGCAATAACAATAATGCCTTCGTTTGGCTCAAAGCCATCCATTTGAACAAGCAATTGATTTAAAGTTTGTTCCCTTTCATCATTGCCACCGCCAAGTCCAGTTCCACGTTGACGGCCGACAGCATCTATTTCATCTATAAAAACAATACATGGAGACGCTTTTTTTGCTTGATCAAAAAGATCTCTCACTCTCGATGCACCAACACCGACAAACATTTCAACAAAGTCTGAACCACTTATTGAAAAAAATGGAACATTGCTCTCTCCAGCAATTGCTTTTGCAAGTAAAGTTTTTCCCGTTCCTGGAAGTCCAACCAAAAGAATTCCTTTTGGAATTTTTGCACCCAACTCTGTAAATTTTTGAGGATTTTTTAAAAACTCTACAACTTCTTGCAGTTCTTCTTTTTCTTCATCAATACCAGCAACGTCTGAAAACTTAACCTTTATATTTTGTGCAACTTGTGCTTTTGTTTTTCCAAAATTAAAACTTTTTGAATTTGCACCCAAGATACTTCTAATAAGAATAAATCCAAAAATTGCTACGGCAATTACACTTAAATATGGAAGTAAAGACTCCCATAATGATACTCTTGCTGGAATCCATGCAAAAGAAACTAAATCCCAATCAGTATCCTTTCTGTGAGAATTATAATCTTCTATTAATGCTCTTAGCGTCTCGACATCATTGTCACTACCAAAATAAAAATAATAGTCGCTTCCGCTCTCTATTTTATCAACTGAAAACTGCGTATCTTCGGTAAGTACAAAACCTATGCCATCAGTTCTTAATCTTATTACACTTATTTTACTTTTTGTTTCATACAAACTTGTACTTTCACTAGCATCCCTAGAACCTATCATTTGTTTAAGGCTCGAAAAATCAAGTTCTTTTCCATTATTTGATCCTTGTGTGAAATAAATCAACAAAACAACAGCAAATATACACAAAAGAAAAACAATCCAGCCCTTATTCTTTTTATTAACCACTTTTTCCTCCACTTTAAACTACATCATTTTATCATATAAATATTTACAAATCAATAAAATTAATACAAGTCTTTTATAAATACCGGCTTATAATACTTTTAAAATTACAAAACCGACCAATAAGTCATGTATATATCGTGTATTTTTTCTAAATCTTATTTTGTTATAAATCTATCTAAAACTAATTGGTTTATATAGTTATATTTTAATAACTATTATTATAATTCAAACTTAAGTTGTTTTTAATATATATCCAGGTCAAGAAAAAGATGTTCTATAATGCTGTTTGTTTTACTATTTCTGAGTAATATGTTAAGTTTTTTATATTAGTAACAAATCAAAACAACAACTCGCCTTACCCTTTATTCAAAACACCTATGTTTTTCATTATAATATCATTAAAGAGATTTTAATAATGTTTCACGTGAAACATTATTATAATTTAAAAAATTAAACAACGGTATATATTTTTACTATGGAGATTTATGTTTAAAATAAATTCAAATTGTTTCACGTGAAACAAAAATGTGTAGATGTGTTTTTTTTAAAAAAGGAGAGTATTAAATATAGTTACTTTCAATTAATAACAATATTAATTTATATCAAGTAATGTTTGTTAAAAAAAAGAATGTTTCACGTGAAACATTCTTTGCTATGCTTTTAACTTATATATTATCTCTCTATTTTTGAAATCAATTGCGATAATCTATCAAGATCATCTCTATTGTAATATTCAATCATGATTTTACCTTTGTTGTCATCACCAACTATTTTAGTTTTAGTTCCAAAAATACGTTGCATTCTATGACGAAGTTCCTTAAGTTCTATACTTTGTATCGCTTTGTTAGATTTTAAAGAGGATAAATTTTGCAATTGCCCATTTTGAACAAGTTTTTCCAAATCACGCACAGAGAGTTTTTTTTCAATAACGATATTTGCCAGTTCTAATTGCTTTGAAAAATCATTAACAGTTACTAAACATCTACCATGTCCTGCAGAAATTTTATTTTTTTCTATTAACTCTATAACAGAAGGGGATAGTTGAAGAAGCCTTAAAGTATTTGTCACAAGAGGTCTGCTTTTCCCTATTTTATCCGCGACTTCATCTTGTGTTAAATCATAATCATTCATTAACTGTTTAATGGCTTTTGCTGCTTCAATTGGATTTAAATCTTCTCTTTGAAGATTTTCAATCAAGGCAATCTCTTTAACTTCTTTTTGTGGTAATTCCTTAACTATTGCTGGAATGGTAGAAAGTCCTGCGATAATTGATGCCCTAAACCTTCTTTCACCAGCAACAATTGTAAATCTATTATTTTGTTCTTTGTTTACTATAATTGGTTGAATTACGCCGTGTTGTTTAATCGATTCGGACAATTCTTTTAGTGCAGTAGGTTCAAAATATTTTCTTGGTTGATTTTTGTTTGGATCAATAAGTTTAATATCTAGTTCTTCAACTCCATTACTATTTACAGTTTCGTTCACTTGTTTTTCTTTAATTGCTTTTTCACTTTGGTCGTCTTCATAAATTGAAAACAACGCATCCAAACCTCTTCCTAATCCTTTTTTCATAATAGTATATCCTTATTTAAAAAATTTAGTTATTTTTTTATAACTATCTTTATTTCGATCTAAGAACTCTTGTGCAAGTTCATAATATGCAACGCCACCCTTACTTTTTGCCTCATATGTTATAATTGGTTGGCCATGACTTGGCGCCTCAGCAAGACGTATGCTTCGAGGAATTGCTGTTTTATAAACTTTAGTGCCAAAAAATCTTTCAATCTCTCTTGATACTTGTTGAATTAAGTTAGATCTATTATCCTTCATCGTAAGAATAACTCCTTCAACATCAAGGTTAGCATTTAAATGTTTTTTAACTAGTTTGACAGTATTCATCAACTGGCTTAAACCCTCAAGAGCAAAGAATTCACATTGAATTGGTATGGCGACAGTATCAGATGCTGTCAAGGCATTAACTGTAAGCAATCCAAGAGAGGGAGGGCAGTCAATCAATATGTAATCATATCTATCCTTTACCTGATTTAAAATATTTGAAACAATTCGTTCTCTACTTGACATATGAACGAGTTCAATTTCTGCTCCTGCCAAGTCTACAGTGGCTGGTATAATATCCAATTTGTTGATTGATGTCTTTTTTATTGCATCATAAACTTCTACTGAACCATCAATAACATCATACAAAGTTTCAGTATCTTGGCTTTTGTTAACACCAAGCCCACTTGTAGCATTCCCTTGTGGATCCATATCAACTACTAAAATTTTTTTATCCATTGCGGCCAAATACGCTGCCAGATTAATACAAGTTGTTGTTTTTCCAACTCCACCTTTTTGATTTGCAAATGATACTATTTTACCCATTTTTTATCCTTACAATTTTGATTATATCAAAAAATTTTTTATTTTAAAACTATTTTTTTATAATGGTTGAATTCTTGGTTTGTTCTTGCTTCTAGGATACTTTTTATCTGTATTAACAATTTTGTCAATAACAACAACTTTTCTGTCAAATATATCAAAAGAATAGTCTATAATTTTATCAAATTTTCCGCCTAGTAATTCAATTGCGTTTTTAGACACATCAAGTTCATCACTCAAACCACTAGATTTGTATGCAACCATTTTGCCACCTACTTTTACAAAGGGTAGGGAATATTCACACAATGTATTCATTTTGCTCAAGGCCCTTGAAATACAATAATCAAACTTTTCTCTATATTCTTTTTTGTTCGCAAAATCTTCAATTCTAGTATGAAATGCGACAATGTCGTACAATTTGAGTTTAGTAATAACTTCATTTAAAAAATTAATTTTTTTGTTAACACTATCAATTAAAGTCATTTTAAGTGTTGGTTTTAAAATCTTTAAAGGAATAGACGGAAAACCCGCACCTGAGCCTATGTCAATTATTTGTGAATCCTCATCAAAAACTTTATATGGCAAACAACTATCAATAAAATGTTTGTCTATTATTTCATTTTTGTCTGTGATTGCAGTCAAGTTAAACTTTTCATTCCAGTCTAAAAGTAAAAGCAAATATTGACAAAACTGATGTACTTGTTTGTCATCTAAAATAATATCATAACTTTTAAATCTGTTTCTTATTTTTTCAAAAAGTTCATTTTCTGCCATATTATTTTCCTTTTTGCATAGAAATGTATACCATCAAAACTGATATATCCGCTGGAGAAACACCGCTTATTCTTTGGGCTTGTCCAAGATTGAGTGGCTTAAATTTGTTTAATTTTTGTTGAGCCTCAATTCTAAGTCCTTTTATTTTTGTATAATCAAAATTCTCGTCAAGTTTAATGCTTTCATTTTTTTTCATCTGGTCTATTAAAATCTTTTGTCGTTTTAAATATCCCTCATATTTTACTTCTGTTTCAACATAACTAAGGACTTTATCTTGAATATTTTTAAATAGACCAAATTCATTTTTTATATCAAAAATACTAATATTGTTTCTTTTTAATATATCCTTTAATGTACATGTGTTGCTATTGTATGCTTCATTATTTTTTTCCAAAAAACTTTTTACTTTCTTACCCTCAATAGTTTTTTCAAGTTCTTTGTTTACAATTTCTATATCTTTCAACTTTTTGTAAAAAATTTTTTTTCTTTTGTTGTCAACCAATCCCAAGTCAATTCCTATTTGAGTTAATCGAATATCCGCATTGTCTTGTCTAAGAAGAAGGCGATACTCCGCTCTACTTGTCATCATTCGATATGGTTCATTTGTTCCTTTTGTTACAAGATCATCTATCAAAACTCCAATATACGCTTGATCTCTCCTTAATATCAATGGCTCTTTATTCTTTAAAAAGCAACTAGCATTTATACCCGCCACAATGCCTTGTGCTGCGGCTTCTTCATATCCACTTGTGCCATTTATTTGTCCTGCAAAAAACAATCCCTTTATTTTTTTTGATTGAAGAGTAGGAAATAGGTCTAGAGGGTTTATACAATCATATTCTATAGCATAAGCATTTCTCATTATTTGGACGTTTTCAAATCCTTCAATACTCTTATACATTTTCTCTTGAACATCATAAGGCATCGACGAACTAAACCCTTGAACATAAATTTCATTACCTATTTTATCTTCCGGCTCCAAAAAAATTTGATGTCTATCTTTGTCTGAAAATCTTACTACTTTATCCTCCATTGACGGACAATAGCGTGGACCAACACCTTTTATCGCACCACTATACATAGGCGCTCTGCTTAAGTTTTCTCTTATAATTTGATGTGTTTTTTGATTTGTATATCCCAAAAAACAGATTGACTTATTTTTAGGTTGTTTCTTTGTTAAAAACGAAAAGGTTTGTATGTTTTCATCCCCATGTTGAACTTCAAACTTACTATAATCTATTGATGAACTGAGTACTCTTGCAGGAGTCCCTGTTTTAAATCTTAATATTTCAAATCCAAGATTTTTTAAACTGTTTGACAAGCCATGTGAGTTTATAAAGCCGTTTGGCCCTTGATTCTTTTCATATTCTCCAATAATCACTTTGCTTTCAAGATATACTCCCGTTGCAACTACAACGGCTGAAGTCAAAATCGTTTCTCCAAATGCAGTTATAACGCCCTTTACCTTGTTATCCTCAACTATAATATCCACAATTTCACATTGTTTAATGTATAAATTCTTTTGATTTTCTAGTGTAGTCTTCATTGTACTATGGTATTCATGTTTATCAACTTGTGCCCTCAAACTTTGTACAGCAACTCCTTTGCCAGTGTTTAACATACGAAGTTGCAGAATATTTTTATCGGCATTTACTCCCATTTCGCCACCAAGCGCATCAATTTCACTTGCCAGTTGCCCTTTTGCCGTGCCACCAATAGAAGGGTTACATGCCAAAAAAGCGATACTATCAAGATTTAGTGTCGCAAGCATCGTTTTGTTATTTAGTCTTGCAAGTGCAAGTGCTGCCTCACATCCTGCGTGACCACTTCCTATTACTACTGCATCATACTTTTCCATTTTGTTTTTAAAATTTAAATTTTGCTATTTCACAATTTCTCATACTAGTCAAAACTAATTTGTCTTTTGTAATGTCTTTGTTTTTCAAGCAAAAATCCAAATATTTGTGAATACCTCCATGACCTACAATTAAAATATTTTTATTTTTATATTTTTTTATATCATTTAAAAAAGAATAAACTCTTTTGCATACATCTTCTTCTGTCTCGCCACCATATGCATGTGGATTTTTAAAAAATTTTTCATAGTCTTCTTGTTTGTTTTTTTTGCCTTGCAAAATTCCTTTTGACACCTCCATCAATCTATTATCAAAAAAAATTTTACAATGATGATATTTTTTTATTTCATATAATGTTTGACGTGCTCTTTTAAGTGAAGAACAAAAAATAACATAAAAATTTTTATCTTTCAATTTTTTTGCAATAGTTTTTGCCTGTTTTATCCCAGTTTCGTTAAGAGAAGTATCTAGTTGACCTTGTGAAATATTAAACAAATTAAAATCAGTCTCACCATGTCTTACGAAATATATCATTTTTCCTCCACTTTATTTACCCAAACAAAATTTTGAAAATATCTTATCAATAATTATATCTGTTGCTGTATTTCCTGTTATCTCTCCTAATTTTTCCCAAATAGACTTAGCATCCAGTGCGACACAATCAAGTGTAACATTTTCTATATTTTCTATTGACATTTCAAGCATATTTTTGCATTCTTTCAAAACTTCTACATGTCTTGCGTTCGTCAACATAAAATTGTTTGATTCGTTGTGATTTTTGAGAACTATTTCATAAATCTTTTCTTTAATATCTTCAATGTTATTTTTGTTTTTTGCACTTATATAAATAGCATTTTTGTTTTTATTATCTTCAAGAAGGCTATCATTTTTGTTAATTATATTAATTTGATTTTTATTAGATGATCCCAAAATTTCTTGTTCTTCTTCTGATAATTTTTTTGATCCATCAAAAACATAAATTATTATATCACAATTCTTTTGAAGTTGCTTTGACTTTTCAATTCCAATCTTTTCAATTTTATCAGTTGTCTCTCTTAATCCCGCAGTGTCATAAAAATTAAATTTTATTCCCTTATATTCAATCGATGCATTTATCACATCTCTTGTAGTGCCTTCAACATCAGTCACTATTGCTTGGTCAAAATTTATGAGGGCATTAAGCAAACTAGATTTGCCAACATTTGTTCTTCCTACAATCGCAATATCTATCCCATTTTTTATGATTCTGCCTGTCTTTTCTGTTGTCAACAATTTTTCTATGTCATTTAATATTTCGACTAACTTTACTTTTATGTTTTCTTTCGTTTCATATTCAATATCATGTTCTGGATAATCTAAATTGACTTCAATTTCAGATAATATATCTGTTAATTTTTCTTGATAAAACGAAATTTTTTTGTACAAATCTCCATGTGCCAAATTATTTCCGGCTCTCATTTGTCCTTCGGTTTCCGCGTTAATTAAATCAATAACTCCTTCCGCTTGATCAAGAGTCATTTTTCCATTTAAAAAAGCCCTCTTCGAAAATTCACCAGGAGAGGCGAGTCTTGCTCCACACTCTAGACATCTTTCTATTAAAGTTTTTGAAACTTGGTACCCTCCATGGCAGTGAAACTCTACAACATCTTCACCTGTAAATGATTTTGGTGCTTTAAAGTAAACGCAGTAACCAACATCCTTTGTTAATCCCAAATTTATATTCCCAAAATACATAACATTATTTTTTATGTTACATTTAAAATCTTTGTTATAAAAAATTTTTTGCGCTATTTTTAAACTATCGCTTCCACTGATTCTTATTATATTTATACCGCTTTTACCACTTGCGGTTGCCTGTGCTACTATGGTATCTTTTAACATGTCATAATAATATCATATTATTTTTATATTTTCCACAAAAATATTAAATTAACAAAAGAAAAAATAATATAAATTCAATAATAAAAAACTTGTATAAGTTATACAAGTTTTTATTTTTTATTTGGGATGATAATCAAGTGTCTGTTAGGTTCTTCACCCTCGCTCTTCGTAGTTATCCCTTCCATATTTTGAAGTGCAGTGTGAATTATTTTTCTTTCATAAGCATTCATTTTTTCAAGTTTAATTGGCTTTTCAATTTTTATTGCTTTTTTTGCCATTCTTTCTGCCAAGTTTATAAGCGACATCTCACGTCTATTTTTGTAATTCTCAACATCAAAAAATACTTTTACATCTTTAATTCCATTATTTTTTATTACATTCAAAAGTATCTCTTGAATTGCTTTTAATGTTTCTCCTCTCTTACCAATAAGATTGTTAACATTTTGCCCGTTAGCATTAAAATTTATGCCCATGTCTGTTACAGTTTCTTCTACTGTTGCCTCTATATTCATTTTTTCAAACAAGTTTTTCAAAAATTCTTTTGCTATTTTTATAGTTTTTTCTTGGTTCTCTTCATGACTTGAAACATTAACTTTTTCTTCTGCATTTGTCTCTTGCATATTTTCTTTCTTGCTTTCTTTCT
>Ga0310786_10008238_pt1 | contig 13418 bp, 11 predicted proteins | sample AusTroGonzalo_MG_FD_203881 | JGI IMG/M metagenome (GOLD analysis project Ga0310786, IMG submission 203881) | Bovine rumen microbial communities from tropical cattle in Woodstock, Queensland, Australia - Gonzalo_03 (v2) (version 2) | ecosystem: Host-associated > Mammals > Digestive system >... | reverse complement strand
TAGTTATCGTTCCCGCTTCGCGGTCATAATCACAGATGGTAAGAGGAATTCTCTCTCCGTTCTCATCTATCCTGACGATCAAAAACTGTCCCGGCTGGCAATACTGAGCCACACGGGGAGCCTCGACATCCATAAGGAAGATCGAGGGGCACAGCACCTTCTTCTTCTTAATCAGATACATAACTGATGGAACCTCCTGCTCAAAGGCATAAACTCCCTAGATTTTAACACTTAAAGCACAGGTAGTTCAATTATTAATCAGAAGAAATACGGCGGGAAGAACATCGAGACTGTTCTTAAGACAGGGCTGTAAACAGACAGGTTCATGAGAACTCCGCCGAAGATGAATGACAGTATAAGGTATGTCGGAAGGACAGCCGAGAAGATACCGCTCTTCTTCCCGTGCATAGGAAGCAGCTCGATCACCGAAGCGACGACGAATGCCAGAAGAATGCATGTGAAGCTATAGAACAGAACATGTCCTATCGAGAACTCCATTCCCGATATTAGGAAGCTGATAAGAGCAATGACAATTACCGGTATAACGTGAGCCGCCGGAAGGATAAGACCCATGATAAGTCTCTCTCCCTTATTCATTCTCATGTAGAGCTTGTTATCACAGTCATTAAGATAAGACAGTGCTCCGAGAAGCGCCGCCATCCACAGGAAGAATCCCGCGAACTTATAGACAGGGATCGCGATCTTCTCTGTATTCGTGATCTCGTTATACTCGATGCTCTCGAGAGTCTCGAGTCTGTAGATCATATTGCTGTTAAGGTACATCTCGAAGATATCTCTTAACGATGATTCATAATCAGAGGGGAATGTGATATCGCTTCTCTCCACTGTGTCATACATGATGCGAAGAGCGAATCGCGGGAACAGCTTCATAAACACTTCTTCCGAAGACATGAATGGCAACGTTGATGAAGGTGTCGTGATTACGATGATATCGGGCACTGTACGCATCGAGGCACTCTTATCCATCAAGTCCTCGGGAAGGATGAATCCCGTGTTGGCCTTGCCTGTGGCGAGATCAGAATACATCTCGGCTTCAGTCTCAACTTCATAGAAATCGAAGATGGAACCCATCTCGCACATATCCTCTACTGCAGCCTTCGTGTCCTCGTTGTCGTCGAGGTTCAGGATCGCGACGGGGATGTAAGCCGATGACTTCTGTGCAGGCATCGCGACAGCTACTATCGCGAGTGCGATGAGTATGACAGCCATGCCGTACAGGTACGGGTTCAGAAAGCTTCTTTTCGAGGAGAGGTAGAGACGGTTCAGGAAGATTCTCATGAGAACATCGCCTCCAGTGTGAAAGCTATAACATACTTAAGCGGGTTATAGACAGCCCCCTCCTGCAGGAAACGCGGGAGGAACTCGAGCGGAAGCAGGCCGCCTGCAAGATACATCAGCACCGTAAAAGCAGCGAAAGAGATATACGCGGCAGACACGGGTGACTTGAACAGGTAGCTCACGCCGGTAACAATAAACGCAAGAAGCGCGATTATCGGGAGCATGCGCACAAGCGCCATGAGACTGATGCCGATACTCGTAAAGTGAAGTCCGATGATAATGATCGCGAATGCTATATACATCATGACTGCAACGGACAGAGCCTCGATCAGGAAGAAGACAAAAGGCTTAATGCCCGACAGCTTGGCACGTGCGATGAATGCAGGGTTGGACCCCTTACAGAAGTAAGCGAAGACAAATACCGACAGTAAGAATACATATACAAATAAGGAGCCTGCGATCTTCTGAGTCAGTGTGTAAGTCGAGATGGAATCAACGGACTGGTACTTGAATATATTGAGTCTGTCGAGAGCGTAGCCCAACTCCTTGGAAGTTACTTCGCTCGTAAGCTCATCAGTCAGTGCGTACTCTATCCCCTCCTGGTCGCAGAAAGTATAAACCGTCTGTGTGCAGGCCTGGCCGACGCCGAGGTCATTCGCGAGAACGAGCATGACATCCTTGACTACCTGCTCGTCGAATGTGTCGGCTGACTTGAATACGACTTCGAGTTCTAGGTTCGCGCCCGAGTAGATACCAGAAGCAAATCCCTCAGGAATGATGAGACCTGCAACCACCTCTTCATCATCGACCAGTTCCCTGACCTCTTCAGGGGAATCGCACTCGACGAAGTTTACGGTATTCTCGATACTGTTCATGTTGGCGATGAGCGAGAAGCCTGTAGAGTTAAGAGCGTTGTCTGTGGGCACGTAGCAAGCTACTTTTACCATCGAGTATGCGCCGTCCTTGAACAGGACATTCTCTCCGAAGAAAGCGAAAGCAAGTGCTGCGAGACCGAGCGCGATGAAGTAAGCCGCTACATACGGCATGAATACGAGGATTCGCTTGAACGCGACCTTAAGCATTGATTACCTCGGCAACAGGTCTGGACTTGTCGATCTGAACGATCTTGCCGTCCTTAAGGTGATATACCTTATCGCAGTGCTCGAAGACCTCAGCCTCATGGCTCGCGATGAATATGATGCCGCCGTTAGCCTTGAAGGCATCGATGAACTTCAGGATGTCGCTCTTCGCAGGGATATCGAGAGCTGCTAGAGGCTCGTCCATAAGAAGGATATCGGGGCCCGTGATGATAACGGATGCGAGGGCAAGTCTCTTCTTCATACCTCCCGACATATTGCGGACCTTAACATTGATGAAGTCGCTTACCTTAAGGATGGACAGTTCGGGGCCCTGAAGAGCCTTCATAATGTCCTCCTTCTTCATCGATGTCCACATGAGGATGTTATCGTAAGCTGTAAGCTCATCGATCAATGCATTCTCCTGTGTTACGAAGCCGATCTTACCTTCAGTCGTTATCTTGCCGGAAGCAGGCTTCTTGATACCTGCGATGGCAGACAGGAGCGTAGACTTACCGGAACCGTTAAGGCCGAGCAGACCGATGCATTCACCCTTCTGTGCCTGAATGGTAACATCGTTAAGTACAGTCTTCTTGTACTTAACACTGACATTCTCTATCGTGATCATCTTATCCTCCATCCCTCAATAACACTGATTACGGCAGCTGTCCGTAATACAGGTTCATATCAACATAAGCATCGATACCGGGCACACTTCCCGTACAGCTTTGCTGCCAGTAGGAATAAATGCCTGAATAGTCTGTCTGTGATGTGTAGTGAGCAAGCCATACATTCTCTATATCGTCATCCCAGATGATGTCGAAGATGAACTTACTTCCGTAGATCATCGACTCGTAGCCTCTCGACTCGATCTGCTCCTCGAATGCATCGTAGAGATCGTTGATGCTCATGATACTGAGCTTGTACTTCTGGAAGTTACTGAAGAAATTCTCCCAGTCGAATACGATGGGAAGGTCTACCTGATACTCCGAAGCAAGATCGCACATGTGATCTGCGAGAGCTGTAACGTCCTCTAATGTGTTATCTGTCGTATAGACATAGATGCCGACGGGGATTCCCGCAGCATTAGCGCCTTCCATATTCGATCTGAAATACTCGTCCTCGTGAAACTCGCCTGCACTGGACCATCCCGCTCTTATGAAAGCAAATTCGCATCCTGCATCAGCTACCTGCTGCCAGTCGATCGCGCCCTGCCACTTCGATACATCGATACCATAGTGGACGTCGTCGCCGGGATATGCAGCCATGAAGTCAGCGAAAGCCGTGGCATTGGTCGTGGAAGTTCCTGTGTTATCTCCGCCGGAACCGGTATCCACGGGCTCGTAAACTGTGACGTTGATGTAGTCGGAAACAGAGTTGCCTTCATCATCAACGATAGTTACATCAAGAGGATAGGAACCTACCTGTGCGGTAGTGATGCTGCCATCGATAATAAGCTCGACTTCATCGTCCATATCATCGATATAGCTTACATAGTTATTGATATCGAACTCGTCGTTTACTGCGACCCATGCATCTCTGTTGATGTTAACGAAGAAAGGAGCCGTAACATCGACTACAGGTGTAGGCTCCGGTGTGGGAGTCGGTGTATCTGTAGGCACGGGAGAGATCTCAGGGACCGTCTCTCTTGTAGGTCTCGTCTCTACGCGGATTGTCTCGTATGCAGGCTCGTTGGAACAAGCCGTAAATGCTGTTAATGTCAGCACCAGTATCAATGAACCGAATAATAATTTTGTCTTCATGGCAATTATTATATAATAATGTCATGCAAAATCGAACTGTAAGACGACTTACCGGCCCCCAGGTGATACTTATGGGGTTCCTTATTCTTGTGTTGGCAGGCGCTGTACTGCTTATGCTCCCCATATCCACGAAGGACCGTACGGTAACGCCTTTCATCGATTCACTGTTCACGGCTGTATCCGCAGGATGCGTTACAGGCCTTATCGTTAAAGACACCCAGACATCCTGGTCACTGTTCGGACAGATCGTAATTCTCACCCTGATCCAGATCGGCGGCATGGGAGTTCTTACCATGACCACCTTCTTCACAAGACTTATGGGCAAGAACATCGACATCCGTTCCCGTGCGGCGATGCAGGAGGCTGTATCCGCTCCTAACATGGGAGATATCGCGAAGCTAACGAGCTTTATCGTGAAGGGCACGGTGCTTTTCGAGGGCTTGGGCGCAGTACTCGTAATGCCTGTCTTCGTAAAGGACTTCGGTCTTGCCAAGGGTGTGTGGTACTCGATCTTCATGTCAATCTCCGCTTTCTGTAACGCGGGCTTCGACCTCATGGGTTCCGCGGGAGGCGAGTGCTCTTCCCTGACGTTCTACGCAGACAACCCGGTAGTTAACATCGTTTTCATCATGCTGATCCTCACGGGCGGCATCGGATTCCTTACTTGGTCAGATATCAGAACATATAAGTTCGACTTCAGAAAGTACAGCACGCAGAGCAAGATCATCATCGTTTCCGAGATCTTCCTGATCGTCATCCCGGCACTGTATTTCTTCATCTACGAGCTTACGGATGCACCTATGGGAGAGAGAATTCTCGAAGCACTCTTCTGCGCAGTCAGCCCGAGAACCGCAGGATTCAATACCATTGATTACAACGACTTCTCCGGATGCGGTATCGCACTTACGATCATCCTCATGCTGATCGGCGGCGCTCCGGGCTCCACTGCAGGCGGAATGAAGATCACGACTATCGCCATCATGTGGGCAGCCATGATCTCAGTCCTGCGTCATGAGAAGTATCCCGCACTGTTCAAGAGACGTATCACACACGATACAGTCGCCAGTGCCCTCGCAGTATTCCTTCTCGATATGCACCTGTTTCTTATCGGTGCCATCACCATCGCGACCCTCGAGGAGCTGCCTCTCGTAACGACACTGTTCGAGTGCGCTTCGGCCGTTGCTACGGTAGGTCTTACGATGGGAATCACCTCAAGCTTAAGTGCAGCTTCCAAGCTGATACTGATATTCATAATGTACGGCGGCAGAGTCGGCGGATTGACGCTCGTATTCGCTGCCACGGGACGTAAGAACACCATGAACGACAAGTATCCTGCGGACACAGTAGCCGTCGGATAAAACAAGGAGGAACTTATGAAGAACATACTCGTAATCGGAGCAGGAAGATTCGGAACTTACCTTATGGAGAAGCTCCAGAAGCAGGGTGACGAGATCCTGTGCATCGACAATCAGGAAGAGAGACTTCAGAAGGTTCTTCCGTTCGTCACATCGAGTCTGATCGGTGACGCTACAGACGAGGACTTCATGAAGACCGTGGGAGTCGATTCATTCGACCTGTGTGTAGTCTCCATCGGCGACAATTTCCAGAGCTCTCTCGAGACCACTTCCCTTCTTAAGGAACTCGGCGCCAAGTTCGTAATCGCCAGAGCATCGAGAGGCGTTCACGAGAAGTTCCTGTTAAGAAATGGTGCCGACGAGGTTGTATACCCTGAGAAGTTCATGGCTAAGTGGGCTGCCATAAGATACAGCTCAACCAATGTTAAGGACTATATTCCCGTTCCGGGCGATTATTCAATATTCGAAGTTGAAGTTCCTTCCGCATGGATCGGCAAGTCCATGATCGACCTTAAGATCCGCCAGAATATGAAGCTTAATGTCCTCGCAGTTAAGAATTCTAAGGATGACTTCAATATGGATTACGATCCGTCAGAGCCCTTCAAGCAGGGACAGACTATTGTAGTCATCGGAAGCGACGACAACCTTAAGAAGCATCTGGGATTAACTTACTGATCCTTGAATCTAAACTGAACTTATCAGTAATGGCGGAAGGCTTCTTCCGCCTTTTTCTTTATGCTGTCAGCGTACTCTCTGTCGAATTCCTTACCGATAAATGTGCTCTTACCGGTTCTCTTGGCCTCGTACAGAAGCTCGTCAGCCTGACGCAGCATAAGTCTTAAGTCTTCCTGAAGCGATGTCTTACCATAGACATAACCTGCCGAGAAATGAACCGGCAGTTGCTTCTTCTCGAGAGAGATGATGCTCAGCTCGTTGGAAAGATTAGAAAGAATGTCCTTGAAATCCTTCTCGGAAACATCGGGAATAATGATAAGGAACTCGTCTCCGCCGTATCTGTAGACGTTCTCCTTACCAAAGTTATTAACGAGTGTGTCGCTTGTCTTCTTAAGCAGATAATCGCCGACAGCGTGTCCGTTGCCGTCGTTAACGAGCTTGAAGTCATCGATATCGAACATCATCAGATGTACTTCCTTATCGATGTAGGAATCATAATCGCGGCGCAGTGCGAATCTGTTTCTCGCGCCTGTCAGAGCATCGCGGATAGTAGCCTCCTCGAGCTTGGCATTATCTTCCTTGAGTCTGGCGATAAACGTCTTGAGGTTACTAACGAGTTCCTCGAATGTATGCGAGAGAATACCGACCTCGTCGTTGCTTCTGTAATCGATCTTAACGTCGTAATCTCCTGCACTTACTCTCTGAGCCGCCTTCGTAAGTTCGATCAGCGGTCTCGTGATCGTGCCGGATACGTACATCGCGATGAGAACGAAGACGAGCAGTACGAAGATAGAAGCATAAACCGTCTTCGACACGAGTGTCTCCCAGTTACCGTTAATCTCGTCTACGGGAACCGATACCGTGAGCTTCATGCCGTTGTGAAGTGTGAGGCATACGCCCTGCTTCTCCACACCATCGAAAACGTATCTCGTGTTAACTCCCTCTGCCAGAATGCCGTCAGGTACGGAAGGGATCTCATCAGGAGTCATGGAGAGAATATCGAGATAAGGGTGATATATGATCCCTCCCTCGTCATCGATGATGAATGCGTAACCCGTATCGTACAGTCTGATGTTATTGACCTGGTTAGCCATGGTCGAATAATCGATTTCAATACCGATAACGCCTATGAAGTCGCCGTCCTTATAGACAGGCACGTTATAGGAAAGAACGTATACGTTAAGATTCTCCGTCTCATACGGAGGAAGCCATACTCCCTCTCCCGTAACCTTCGGGACTGTAAACCATACGAGGTCAGAAGTATCTGTCGTATCATAACGGGAGATATCAGTAACCGGATACTCGATGAAGCCTGCACCGTCTGTATCTACATACCAGAATCCCTGTGTATCTGAAGTTACTTCAGGATCGATTCTGTAGTAGTAAGTGAGGACACCGTTAGTCTGAGAAGCGATATCTTCGAAGATACTTCTTACCCGGTCGACGTGCTCGGGCAGCTCTTCAAGTTCCGTCTGCTCGAGGTCGGTCTCGACATACGAAGAGATAAGTCCGACGGACTGCTCTACGCTGACGAAGTAGGAATCGAGATTCTTCTGTCCTGTCTCGCACAGAAGCAGCAGGATCTGCTCTGAGTCTTCCTGACCCAATCTCTTAATGGAATTCATACTGAGCAAAGTAACGATACCCATGGACAGGATAATCGCCACGATAATGATTAAGGTAATCTTAGTCTTGATGTGTCTCATTATGAATTCACTCTTAAAAATATTTGTTATTTAAAGTAATGATACCACATTATCTGCCGAATATGGCATTGAGAGCATCAACTGTCGACTGGAAAGCAGCCGTAGCCTCGTCGAGCCTCTCGATGGAGTCATTAAGCTGGTCGATATTGATGGAATCGATCTTCTCCATAGTTGTGGATACGCCGTCTGTGGCATTCTCCGTAAGAGTGTTGATCTGAGTAGCCATGCCCGGAAGGTCAGCTTCCTGAATATCTGTGGCGATCTCGTTAAGAGATGTGATCGCTGTGTCAGCCTTCTTATAGAAAGCATTGATCTTGTTGTTGACGTTAATGAATACTGCAACCGCTACGACAGTGATAATTACGGCACAAACTGCCATGATCGTTACACCTACTGTCTGGATGCCTTCCTTGCGGTTCTGCTTCTTCTCTTCCGTAAGTATCTGCTTCGATACTTCTACTGCTCCCTGGTTCTCTTCAGACATAGATAAACCCTCCGTTGATCATAATGACTCAATTATATTAAACTTCATCCATTTATGCTAAAATCACGCTGAATGGGAGGGATAAATATATGTTTCTTGCAGCAGCGCCTATGACTGTAGGCAAAAGCATAAGCTATTACACCGGAATCTTCTCCACAGCCGTCACCGCTTCGGTCAATCCGACAGCAACAATGGCTGCGCTCTCCACGCTCGGAGCACTCGAGAATGCTGCCAAGTATTCACCCGACTCCGCATTCTTCAATTCGGTCGCTGATACCCTTAACGGCATCCCCGTCGTCAACACGGCAGCCGAGCTTCCCATCGCGAACCCGTACGCTGCGGTCTTCCTCACGATAGTCGCGGCCATCATGATCATCCTGCACTCCTTCGCCGAGAGTAAGATCGTCTCTCAGGCGACCATCGATAAACTCGATAAGTTCTCGGGTTGGATTGGCGTCACTGCGCTCTCCCTCATGCCCATGTTTACCACCGAATCTCTCGAAAAGACTGCGCGCACTTCCAAGAATGCGGCTGCTATCGTGTCCCTTCACACCGAGAGCGCTTCGGCCTCATCGGGAGCTCCCTGGTACGTCTGGGTAATAGGCATCATCACACTCATTATCGCTTCCGTCGTTTACTTCTGCTGCTACAGCTGCGTAGATAATATCGGAACGATCTGTGCGGCTATCCCCGTCAAAGGTCTTAATATCGTGGAGCAGATCGTGAAGGCCATCGTCCATGCCGGAATGATCCTTCTGCAGCTGACATTCCCTGTTCTGTCATTCATATTCTCGATCATATTCGCTATCCTCGGTATCCTGCTGTTCAGAGTTCTCGCGAGGATCTCGTTCTACTATAAGGAAGTCTATATCCGTCCTATCCTTCACCTGCTGTTCCGTAAGGACAAGCCGGTCGATAAGCTCCATAAGAAGCTTCCCCGTAAGATCAGAAAGTGCTTTAAGGATATCGAACTGGGATTCCCCGTCTTCGTTATCAAGGGTGTTCGTAAGGTTAAGTCCAGAGCTCCTCTTTGGTTCGTCAAGGAAACGAATGGGGATTGCCGTCTCATTCAGAAGAAGAGCTGGGGACGTATTCAGGAACTGCAGGTTAACGAGATTCGCGAAGCAAATCCCAATGCAGTACTCGTATCCTGCAGAAGGTTTACTGAACTTAAGTCGCCTGACAAGAAGTTTGATATCGTTATCGGAAACAGCTATAAGCCCTATATCGAAGATATCGGCAAGGGTCTGGGTTTCCCTGTCAAGCTTGAGGCTTCAGAAGAAACTGACAGCGTTAAGATTCAGGCAGCTCTTCAAAGCGGAAAATAACATCCTCGGCTTCATCCTGGACAGTATTCTGTACAAATACGTAGTAGGCAGAATCGTGATCGCCTACTAAGAATGCGAGCTGCGTAAATTCGGGATAATTCGAATATAAAGCCAGTACTCCGTATGCCTCGCAGTCACGACCGCTCATCTGGAACGGAATTGTATATTCGTTCGTATAGCCGCCGTTCTCCAAGTGCCATTCGTTATTACTGTCGATAACATCACTCGCCTGTTCCTGGAAACTCGAATTCATGAAGTTATAAGGTCCCATATAAATAACCAGGATCTCACCTACATCGTCGTCCGTCGCAACGAAGAGAGGAATTCTGTCATCACCCTCGCCTCCGACACCCTCGAAGAATCTGTCATTATCATCAACAATTGTGTAATCAGAAGGCAGAGTGAATCTTATATTGGTTCCGGGCAGCATACATGTGTTGTCATCCTCGAATGCGAACTTATCGAACTCGTCATCTGTGGCGACGGATCTTTCCTGAGGCACATATTCCTCTGTCTCCTCGGGCGCATTCGGATCATTTACAGTAAAGGTAAAGCCCTGTGTCGTAGTCGGCGTCGGTTCAAGAGCGCCTGTCTCATCGGGCTCATCTGAAGACGCACATGCACCGAGGCAAACCGCCATTGTGAATACTGTAAAAATTGTCACGATTTTCTTGTTCATATAGTCATTATACTTTACCTTCGCAAAATATTTTGAATGATTATAATAATTTTATAATCTCAAAACAAAATATGTTGTGAGGGGGTGCTTACTTGTCAGAGAAATACGATCTGATAGTCATCGGCGCCGGTAACGGAGGACTGATGACAGCATGCCGTGCGTCCAGGATGGGCCTTAAGACACTCGTTATAGAGCGTCACAATCTGCCCGGCGGCGCAGCTACCAGCTTCGTCAGAGGAAGATTCGAATTCGATGCTTCCCTGCACGAGATTCCCGACTTCGGTGAGGGCGAGATTCGAGGCGAACTCGGCAAGCTCTTCGATGAGCTCGGTATCAAAGTAGAGATGCTCCCTATCAAGGACGCATTCCGCTACATCGTCGAGAAGAACGGTGAACGAACAATTGACGTAACCTTCCCTCACGGCAAGGATAAGGTTATGGATCTTATTCAGGAGATCTGCCCTGACGATATCGAGAGCATGAACAAGTTCTTCATGGCTTACGAAGATATGGCGGCAGGTCTCGATTACTGGGGTTCCACCAGAGGCAATCCCGATCCCGACGTTCTACGTAATGAACATCCCAACTTCATGAGAATTATGACAATGTCCGCAGGAGAGTTCTTCCGCGCACTCGGCATGAGCGAGAAGCTGATCGATATCATGACCGCTTACTGGCCTTACCAGGGCACCGATATCGATACTGTTGATGCTTCCCGTTACCTGCTCATGGTTTACGGCTACTTCGTTAACGGTGCTTATGTCCCGAAGATGAGATCCCACCAGCTCTCAGTAGCCATCGTAAACAGGGCCGCGAAGCTCGGATGCAAGTTCCTTTTCGAGACGGAAGTAACCAAGCTTCTTACCAAGGACGGCGCTGTGTGCGGAGTTCAGGTAGAAGACGGAAGGGTGTTCGAGTGCACTGCAGTAGCATCGAATGCTTTCCCCGAGGTCGTTTACGGCAAGCTTCTCGATAACAAGTCACTTGTACCTTCCTACGAGTACAAGAAGATCAATGCGAGAAACTACGGCTTCCGTGCATTCAGCGTATACCTCGGACTCGATGCACCTCCGGAAGAGATCGGCATCGAAGACTACACGCTTTTTATCAGCACTACCAAGGACTCGAAGCTCATTTACGACAGCTCGGTAACCAGAGAGATGACAGAGTTCGCGCTCGACGTGTGCTGCCTTAATATCGCTAATCCCGACTGTACTCCCGAGGGCACTACCATGATGATCCTCACCATCTCCTACACGGACGATGCATGGGCGGATGTCACAGAAGAGGATTACGTGAAGATCAAGCGTAAGATTGCAGACGAGATGATCACTCACCTCGAGGAGATAATGGGATTCAAGGTACGCGAGCATATCGAAGAGATCGAGATCGCGAGCCCTGTTACATTCGCCAGATACATGTACACACCTCAGGGTTCAGTCTACGGATACTGCTCAGAGAAGTGGGACGGTATGTCCTCGAGAACACTCGTGAACGGCATCGAGAAGACTATCCCCGGATTGTTCTTCGTAGGCGGTCACGGCTCAGCCCTGTCAGGCTACTTCCCCACATACACGGGCGGTAACAGAACAGGACTTCAGATCTTAGGTTATGTAATGTCAGGAGGCGGAAATTAATGGCTGATAGAGAATACCTTAAAGGAGTTTCCGCCGACAGCTTCTACGATATAGTCCCGAAGCGTCAGGCAGTTATCAATCAGGCTTCAGACAAGGAGCCTCAGTATGAATTCAATGCCAATGTCCTCGCACGTAACCTTCACCCGAAGGTCCAGCATGTTAAGGTCAGCGACATCAAAGAGTTTAACGGAGCTAAGGTCTACACATTCGAGCCCGATACTTCCAAGGGAACGACAAAGCTTGCTTACTTCAGAGCAGGCCACTACATCTCCCTGAAGCTTAAGATCGGCGACTCAGTTCTCACACGTCCCTACTCCCTGTGCTCTTCACCTAAGCTTGCATTAAGCGGCAAGTATCAGATCATCGTCAAGAGTATGAAGGACGGATTCGCATCCGAGTACATCAACAGGGAATTCAAGGTAGGAACTGCGCTCGATATCTCCGAGCCCGCAGGTTTCTTCGAGTACGAGCCTCTCCGTGATGCAGGAACGGTAATCGGTCTTGCAGGAGGATCCGGTATCGCGCCGTTTATGTCTTTCGCTGCGGCGGTAGCTGACGGTACAGAGGACTTCAACCTCACTCTCCTCTATGGAAGCAGAACTGAGGACGAGATCCTGTTCAAGGACGAGCTCGCCGAGTACGAGAAGGCCGCAGGCGGCAAGATCAAAGTCGTTCACGTCCTCTCTGACGAGGAGAAGCCAGGCTACGAGCACGGCTTCATTACTTCCGAGCTGATCGCGAAGTACGCACCCGATGCTTACTCCGTATTCGTATGCGGCTCACAGGGCATGTACGACTACGTCGAGGGCGAGTGCAACAAGCTCGGCCTTAAGAAGAGATTCGTCAGATTCGATGCATACGGCCAGTACAGACTTACGAAGCGCGATGCTGAATTCACGGACGCGCATAAGGATAAGACTTACGAGCTTACTGTAGTCATGAACGACGGCATCGAGCGTAAGATCCCCGCGAAGGCAGACGAGCCCATCCTCGTGGCGCTCGAGCGTGCAGGCATCGATGCTCCGAGCAAGTGCCGTTCAGGCGAATGCGGCTTCTGCCGCTCCAAACTAGCTTCCGGCGAGGTTTACACCCCCGAGAAGGTCGAGCATAGAAGACAGTACGACAAGGTGTCCGGATACATCCACCCTTGCTGCACTTTCCCTAAGTCCGACTTGAGAATACTCATTAATTATGAGGAACCCAAAATTGAAAGGAAGGTCAAAGACATGAAGAAAAAAGAACGTATGATGGGGCTTATCATGGCAATCATTATCTCACTGGCAATGGGTATACTCGTTGCTTACCTGATTCCTAAGATCAACCCTCAGGCTGCCGATCAGCAGCCCGCAGCTATCCGCTACATATCCAACATCCTGATGTCAGTTACAGTAGGCATCATCGTTGCATTTGTAGTTC
>Ga0310786_10008235_pt1 | contig 13419 bp, 12 predicted proteins | sample AusTroGonzalo_MG_FD_203881 | JGI IMG/M metagenome (GOLD analysis project Ga0310786, IMG submission 203881) | Bovine rumen microbial communities from tropical cattle in Woodstock, Queensland, Australia - Gonzalo_03 (v2) (version 2) | ecosystem: Host-associated > Mammals > Digestive system >... | reverse complement strand
TGGTACGCTGAGCGACACTGCTCTATTCCAACATATCCCGCCGCAATTCATAGGAAGAGAGGTGCATCTGTATGTTGAAGCGGAGGGTTATCTGCCATTGGACACCACATTGCTACTAAGCAACCGAATGCAGATCTCGCTGCGTCGCGATCCAGACCTATATGGCCACATTCATTTCCGTATCTATGGGCCTGCCCAACCGGAACTACTGACAGTTCAGATTGCCAATCAGCTTCTTGTGCCGGATAGAGACGGGCGCGTGGAGATGCACATACCTATTGCCGAACAGCAGACTGCCTATCCCGTGGAAGTAAAGGGTAGCAAGGACACCCTCTTTATGCCATGCGGACCGGATGATGTCATCGTAATAGAACCATGAGAAAACGCATTATTTATACGATTCTGATGCTTTGCACACTCAGTAGTGCAAACGCCGTAACCCAGCCGGGCGAGGTACGCACCATCGCGCGCCAAGGGCGTCCCGGTACTCCCATAGAGGGAGCCGTTGTACGTGTACGCGGTTCTCACAACGCCATTCTCAGTCGGCAGGATGGTCAGTTTGCCATTGTGTTGCAGAGTCTGAACAACGGTGATCCCTATGCCATCTCGAGCGTGGTCAAGAGCGGGTACGAACCCGCAGAGCAAGAGCTTATCGGTCGTCGCCTACCATGCTCCGATCGCGTGCCACTGGAGATTCTATTGGTTCGCACCGCCGATTTGCAAGCCGAGAAAGAGGCTATTGCCAATAAGGCACGGGCCAATGTAGAAATTTACTACGAGAAAAGACTCAAGGAACTGAATCGCCAGTTAGCCGCCAAGCGACTGAGCGAACAGGAATATGCTCGCAAACTAGAAGAATTGGAGGGGCAATACGAACGATTCGAACCGCTGCTTCAGACGATGTCTGACAAGCTAGCGCGTATTGATTACTCGCGCATGGATTCACTTACCGCACGCATTCAATCCGCAATAGAGCAGGGCAATCCCGAGGAAGCCGAACGGTTGGTTCGCGAGAAGGGCAATATCGAGGAGCGAGAAGCGGCTATCCGCGAACAAGAAGAGCGCGTCCGCCGTGCCCAAGAGGTGATAGACCAAGCGCAGACCCGCGTGGATGAGCAGCGAGCCTCTATTGCGCGTAGCAAGCGAGAACTGGCGGATGACTACTATCGCATGTATTCCGCTTTTCTGTCGCGTTTTCAGAACGATAGTGCCGATTTCTATATCCGTAGGCGGGCAGAACTGGACACCACTAACGTGGACTACCAACTGCAGGCCGGGCAGTTCGTAAAAGATATCATGGCCGATTACGAGACTGCACAACGCTATTTTGAGCGTGCCTATCGCATCGCTGAAAAGCAGTATGGCGAACAGAGCGGCCAGATGGCCACCACATGCCATGAACTAGGCAGTATATATAAGCTGCGCGGCAATACGGATGCGTCGCTCGAGTGGTACAACCGTTCTCTCGCTATCCGCGAGAAGCTGCGCGGCAAGGAATCGGCTGCTACGGCAGAGACGCTCAACAACCTGGGCGAACTCTACCGCGCACAGAAAGACCTCAAGCAAGCCATGGACTATCATCAGCGTGCATTGCGCATACGCGAGAAGCAGTTTGGCAGCAATAGTTTGGAGGTAGCCGAGAGCAAGAACAATATTGCTGGTGTTTATTTCCAACGTGGCCAGATCAACATGGCAAAGCAACTCTTTTTGGAGGTACATGAAGTGTATGCCACAAATCCGAAAGTGCAACAGTCCCGAGTGGCAAGCAACTATAACAATCTGGGAAGCGTTTGCTACAAGCAGGGTAAATACACCGAAGCTGCCGATTATTTTGAGAAGGCTGTTACTACCTACCGCAAAGTGCTTGGCGACAACCACCCACTAACACGTAACGCAATGAACAATAGCGCATTATGCAAACAAAAGACACGAAATCAAAAACAATAAGGGTATGAAAAGAATCTACTTACTCATAATGACTTGTTTTCTATTTGCAGGAGAACAACTATTAGCATATGATTTTGCCGTAAATGATGTTAACGGGAACGCCATCTACTACAAATATCTCGGTAGCGATAGCGTAGCAGTCACATACGATAAAATGCTACAAAGTACCTACTCAGGGGATATAGTCATCCCATCTGAAGTACAAAACGAACTTACTGTTTACCGTGTGACAAGCATTGGAAATTATGCTTTCATGGGAAGTTCTCCGTCCTCTGTAATCATTCCAAAGAGTATTACCAGCATTGGCAAAGATGCATTTAATGACTGTAAGAATCTGACCTCAATAGACATACCTGAAAGCGTCACAAGCATTGGAGAAAGATGCTTCGCATATTGCAGAAAGCTTATATCTATTGAGTTGTCCGAGAGCATAAGCAGTGTCGAAAACTCTACTTTTTTAAATTGTACGGGATTGACTTCTGTTGTCCTTCCCAACACCATCACACGTATTGGCAATTCCGCTTTCGATAGTTGCAACGCTCTATCCTCTATTACGATACCTAATAGTGTCTCCAGCATTGGAGATTATGCCTTCGAAAATTGTTGGAGTCTGGGCTCTATGCTTATTCCAAACTCTGTAACAAGTATTGGAGATAATGCCTTTATTATGGTTCAGAACGTCGCATATAACGGTAGTGCTACCGGTTCTCCATGGGGGGCAAAAAGCGTAAATGGCTACGTAGAGGATTATTTAGTATATGCAGATGCCAGCAAGCAGAATTTGTTGGCTTGCTATGTAACCGCGACCAATGTGGTTATTCCCGGAAGCGTTACTACTATCGGACCGGATGCTTTCGCTTTTTGTGACAGTCTTCCCACTGTAGAAATTCCCAACAGCGTTAATAGCATTGAAGACAGGGCTTTCTGGTCATGCAATAGCATGAAATCGATTGTCATCCCAAGCAGCGTCACAAGCATAGGAGAGCAGGTCATCAGTTTTTGTGAAAATCTAACCTCTGTAGTCGTAGACGCAGGCAATCCGATATATGACAGCAGAGATCACTGTAACGCGATAATACACTACAAGAAGGTTGCAAAAACACTGTTATTCCCAATAGCATCACAAGTATTGGAGGTCGTGCATTTTATAGTTGCTACGATCTAACCTCCATGACAATTCCCAAGAGTGTCTCAAGCATTGGAGATTATGCTTTCAATGGGTGCAGTGCATTAGATACTGTAGTAAGCAAAGCTATCGCACCACCAACTCTTGGCTCAGGGCCTTTCGGGAATATATCCGTAACAGCCATTTTGTTTGTACCATACGAATCCATAGACGCTTACAAAGCGATTACCGAATATGCCAATAATTTTGTAGAAATAAAAGGCTTCTCCGAAGTGGAGGATATAACCGATTCTACTGCTACTCTCAAATGGCTTTCGGATACGGCTGTGGTACAGTATGATATAACCATCTATCAGGCTGAAACACCTTTTGCCCATTATGTGGTAGATGGCGATGGACTGGTGGTTTCTTCGCAACGCTTTGCACCCTCAATCTATCAGCAGCAATTAGACACTACGAAGAGTTCTACTGATTATTTTGTCATCACGTTAAATGGGTTGACCGCAGGAACGGATTATAACTATGACATCAATGGTTCTGATGACAACAACGCACCAATATACCATGAAGAAGGTGTATTCACAACTACCAATACAGAAGGGTTTATTGATGCTATACCAAACGAGTCTAAGCGTGCACATAAAATACTCCACAACGGACATTTCTACATCCTCCGCAAGGATAAAGTCTATACCCCAGCAGGGCAAGAGACGGAGTGGACAAACCAATAACACAACGACCTATGAAAAAACTTTCCTTATTACTCGTAGCCTTTTTATGCGCCACCGCTATTATGGCCTACGACTTCAGCGAAGTGGACCGTAATGGCAACACTATCTACTATACCATCCTTGGCGACACCGAGTTTGGCACCGACAGTCTGGCTGTGACCTATGCCTCGCTCTATCCAAATGACTATGCCGGCGATATCGTCATACCTGATTATGTCATGTACCTCGGTTCGATCTACCATGTCACCGTTATCGGACAGCGTGCTTTCTATGGCGCAAAGGACTTGCGATCCGTCACCATGCCTGAGGCTGTTACCCGCTTCGAAGCAGGAGCCTTTGCCTACAGCGGCATACGCACCCTCAACTGGCCGAGCGGACTGAAGACGATAGGCGAAGGTGCGTTTCAGGAGTGTACGTCGTTGCTCCATGTGGAAATTCCCGAGCAAGTAACTCGCGTCGAAGGTAGTGCTTTCTATGGATGTCGATTGGTGCAGTCGGTTAGCTGCTACGCGCAGACACCACCCGATATCATCCAAGGCACGTTCATCACCCACATCGACACCTTCAATCTGCCCGACCCTGAATTTGTCTACAATAATGTACCCGTGCTCTATGTGCACAAAGCCTGCGCGCAGGCCTATAGGAGTTCCCTATGGATGGAGAATTTCGATGCCATCATAGGCGTCAACTTCGGCGAGTCGGAGGTGGAAGATATCACACCGGCATCGGTGGTTATCAAGTGGCTGACGGACGAGGAGGTAGCGCAATATACGATTAAGATATTCAAGGACTTGCAGCCCATCGTACAATATACGGTTGATGCCGAAGGACATATGACCGGTTCGCAGCGTTTCGCTCCCTCGGTTTATCACCTACCGATGGATTCGACCACCAGCAGCACCGACTATTTCGTGCTGACCGTCAATGATTTGGAAGCCGGAACCGACTACACCTATAAGGTGGAGGGATCGAATACTTCGTCCGCCCCTGTTTATCACGAAGAGGGGGCATTCCGCACCGAAGAATGGCCAGAAGGAATTGAAACTCCCGCTCTCAAGGAAGGAGAAAAAGGCAGGCTTATTTTGCGCAACGGACAAGTCTTTATCCTGCGTGATGATAAGATATACACCCTGCAGGGACAGGAAGTTAGGTAATAAAAAAATCTCGCTCATTCGGGCGGGATTTTTTGTATGGTGCCTCTTGGCTTTTAGTCTTTTCGGAAATAGGCTTCGTAGTGTGCGAGAAAGTTATCAACGGCCTCCTCCAACGTGCCGAAGAACTCTCCACCAGCAGCATTAGCATGTCCCCCACCGTTAAAATGGTCGGCGGCAAAGACATTGACCGGACGGTCGCCTTGGGAACGGAACGAAATCTTAATCTTAGACTTGGCCTCGCCAGCACGCTCACGCTCGTGAGGTTCAATTTTATCCTCACGCATAAAGCACGAATAATAGACATCCTTGATTTGCAGCGGCAAGTTAACAATCCCCTCCGCATCCCCTTTCTTAAAACGGAATCGGTAGAGTTCCTTACGGCTCAGACAGATAAGCGCGGCATGGCGTTCGGGGAAAATACGCATCTTACGATAGAGGCAATAGCCCATCAGTCGCATACGGTCGGCCGAATAGGCATTATAGACAGCGTTATAGACAGCATCTTTGTCCACTCCCAGGCGCACCAAGTCGGCCAATATCTCATACATCTCGGGATGGCACGAATTGAAGGAGAAATTGCCAGTATCGGTCATCATGCCAGTGTAAACACAGACGGCGCAGTCAGTGTTTGGAATTAGTTGTTGGCAATTAGCTATTCGCTCTTGGTTGTTTGATAATTGTTTTATCAACCGATACACCAGTTCGCTGGCGGAGGGGGAAGCGGAATACGAAAGTGTAACATCCGCAAAATCAGCAGGATGAAGGTGGTGGTCGATGAGAATCTTCGGGCACGGAAGCGCCAACATCCGTTCTCCCAGCAATCCGATACGTTTAGGGTCGTTGAAATCCGTACAAACAACCAGGTCGGCTTCAACCAACAGTGCATCTGCACGGTCCGACTGCTCATCATAGATCATAACGCTGTCAGCACCCGGCATCCAATTGAGGAAATCAGGGAAGGCGTTGGGAACAATGACATTGACTAACCGTCCTTCGGCTTTCAGATAGTGGTACATCGCCAACGCAGAGCCCATAGCATCGCCATCGGGGGACATATGGGTCAAAATCACGATGCGCTTGGCACGGGCGATGAGATCGCGTATAGTCAATGTTTTTTGCGGTGGGAAATAGTCGTTTTGCATGGTTTTTGTACAGTAATATTCGGATTTTCGCTGCAAAAGTACAAAAAAAATTGCGTATATCAAAAAAAAAATGTAATTTTGCAGGCTGAATTGTGCAGGCGCGCATAGCGCGAATGCGTTGCGCACGAAGAAATCAGGACAAAACGCAATAAAAAAACATACAATACAAAACAATGAAACGAATTTTAACAGTAGTAGCCATCGTGCTGGGCATGGGAGCTGCAGCCATGGCGCAAGAGGACAAAGTGCTGATGACCATCAACGGCGAGCCGATCATGGCATCGGAGTTTTTGTACATCTACCAAAAGAACAACCAGGAGACCACCCTCGAGCAGAAGACGATGGACGAGTACCTGGATCTATTCATCAACTTCAAGCTGAAAGTGGCAGAAGCCAAAGCTCAGGGTATCGACACGACAGCTTCGTTTCTCAAGGAACTGAGTGGTTACCGCGCTCAGGCTACGCCGAAGTATCTGCAAGACGAGTCGGCGCTGGACAGCCTGGTAACGATGAGTTACGACCATATGACGCGTGATCGTCGTGCGGCGCATATCGCCATCCAGTGTCCTCCCACCGCTTCGGATAGCGCAGAGAAAGCAGCACGTCAGCAGCTGGAGAAAGCCCGCAAGCAGCTCTTGAAAGTCAAAGGCCAGAAGCGAGCACAGCTGTTCGAAAAACTGGCTCGTCAGATATCCACTGACCCCAGCGTACAGGACAACGGCGGTGAACTGGGATGGATTGCACCTTTCCGCTATGTGTATAGCTTTGAGGAAGCCGTCTATGGCACTAAGGTGGGTGAGGTGACGCCGATCTTCCGCACGGCCTACGGATTCCATATTGCGTTGGTAGAAGAGGAAAAAACGCACGAAGAAGTGCATGCAGCGCATATCATGAAGATGGTACCCCGCGGCAACGACAGCATCAAGGACGTAGCTGAGATAGTGATCGACTCGATCTACCAAGAGCTACAAGCCGGTGGCAACTTCGAGGAACTGGCTCAGCGCCTATCGGACGACAAAGGTTCGGCTATGCGTGGCGGTGACCTCGGTTGGTTTGGCCAAGGCATGATGGTTCGCGATTTCGAAGACGTAGCCTTCAGCATGAAGGAGGGAGAGATAAGTAAGCCCTTCGCCAGCATCTACGGATGGCATATCATCAAGCTGTACGGACGTCGTCCTATCCAGCCGCTAGATAGCATCCGCCCGCAGGTGATGCGCAGCGTTCAGCGCGACGAGCGCATGAAAGAGACCGACAAGGCCTTTATCCGCAAGACCCGCAGCGAGTACAACCTGCCTAAGGACATGAGCGACGAAGATGTAAAAGCCTATGCCGACAGCCATCTGGAGGAGAAATACCCGGAGTTCCGCAATCTGGTTCGCGAGTACCACGACGGCATCCTGCTGTTTGAGGTGTCGCTGCGCGAGGTGTGGGACAAGGCCAGCAAGGACTCCGTCGGACTGGAGCGTTACTTCCAGGCTCACCGTGCCGACTACCCATGGACAGAACCTAAGTACAAAGGATACGTCGTCTACTGCAAGGACAAGAACACAATGCGCGCTATGAAGTCGATTATCCGCAGCAATCCGGACTCGATTGACAGCTATATCAGCCAGCGTATCAATATCGACGACCAGACCTACGTGAAATATAACCACGGCCTTTGGAACAAAGGTCAGAACAAGGTAGTGGACCGTCTGGGATTCAAGGACAAGAAAGCTCCGCAGGCCGAGACCGAGGAATGGCCGTACGTCTTCTGCGTAGGCCAGAAACTGAAAGCCCCGGCTACCTATCTGGACGAGCGAGGCAAGGTGACGACCGACTACCAGGACTACCTGGAGAAACTCTGGATCGAGCAACTCCGCAAGAAATACGAGATCAAAATTGACCAAGCCGTCTTCGACGAGCTGAAAAGCCTCTAATGGCGAATGGCTAATGGTTAATGGCTAAAGTAGAACGATACATATGGTTTGGGGTGGTGGCGCTACTAGCGGTAGCTGCCATCGTGGCCCGACTGACCGTGGTGCGTGTGGACATGACCGATGACCGTCACTATACCCTGGGACGTCAGACCAAGCAACTACTCCAGTCGCTCGACGAACCGATAGAGGTTACACTCTATCTGGACGGCGATCTGAATGCCGGTTTCCGCAAACTGAAAGCCGCCACAGAGGAAACGCTGGACGAGTTCCGCATCTATGCTTCTGTTCGTCGTCACACTTTTGATGCGGACAAGGAGAAGATGCCCAACGGTCTCCAACCCACTATCGTGCACGAACGCCAGCACAACGGCAAAACCGCGCAAACACCGGTTTATCCATACACCAAAGTGTCGTACAAAGGGCGTTACACTATCGTCGCGCTGCTCAACAACAACCGACAGCTCTCGGGCGAGGAGAACCTGAACGTAAGCATCGAGAATCTGGAATACACCCTCGCGGAAGCCATCAGCGAACTGACGCGTAAAGAGACGACTAAAGTGGCCTTTATTGAAGGCCATCAGGAACTGCCGGAGCAACACGTAGCCGATATCGAAGAACTGCTACGCCACCATTTCCAGGTGGACCGTGGGCAAATCGGTTTGGAGCCGGAAGCCCTGCAGCCCTACCGTGTGCTGATTATTGCCGACCCGCAGACGCGCTTCTCCGAAGAAGACAAGTATTGTCTGGACCAATACCTGATGCAAGGCGGACGGATACTATGGGTGCTCAACGGTGTGCAGTTCTCGGACGAAGTGCTAAGCAAGAGCGGTTTCACACCCGTACTGCCGTTGGATCTAAATCTGCAGGACATGCTCTTCCGTTATGGCATACGTATCCAGCCGGCACTGCTGCAGGACGTACAATGTCTGCCCATACCGGTTAACGTCAGTCAAGATCCCAAGGAGAGTAACCTGCAACCCATGCCGTGGTATTATGCACCGCTGCTGCTAACCTCGCAAGAGTCGCCCGTAACGAAGAACGTGACACAGGTGAGTTGTTCGTTTGCCTCACCGATAGAACCCGTGGGGGGCGAAGACGGCATAAAGAAAAATGTGTTGCTTGCTACGTCCACCGCCAGTCGCGTTATCCCGACGCCGGCCGAAGTGGACCTGAGCGACCTGAATCCCGACATGAGCACGTTCCGCTACCAGTACATACCGGTGGCTGTGGCGCTCCAAGGCGAGTTCCCGTCTATCTTTACGCATCGTATGCGGCCTGACAGCATCCGCACCTCGATGCCACAACGCGAGCAGAGCATAGAGACACGCCAGATTGTCGTGGCCTCGGGTAGCATCATCCGCAATGACATTGAGAAAGGACAAGCCCTGCCGGCCGGCTACGACCGATACTCAGGTATGCAGTTCGGCAACCGCGACTTTATCACCAATGCCGTGCTCTACCTGGCCGACAGCGAAGGACTGATTGGTCTGCGACAGAAGAAGATCGACCTGCACCTATTGAACCAAAAGCGCTCATATGCTCAGCGCACCCAGATACAACTCGTCAGCACCCTGCTGCCTATCGCCGTACTGGCTCTGGTAGGTCTGGTCGTGCTGGTGATTAGAAAACGCAAATATACTAAAAAGACACATATCGCATGAAGTTTCGATTGATCACAATGCTACTGCTGTGCAGCATGGCTGCCACGATGCTGGGTCAGAAATTGAACTACCCGACCGAACGTATTAACGGCTACCTGGTGTATAAATACACAACGGAGAAAAGCATCGGATTGTACCGTATCAGTAAGATATTCGACGTCAACATCGATGATATCAAAGCTTGGAATCCGCAACTCAAAGATCGTGACCCGCAAGTGGACGAGGTGCTCTACATCCCCGTTGCCGGCGCACCGAGAGAGATGGCAGGCGAGAACCTGGATTCGGTCATTGCCCGACTGCCGCACTACCGGCTGGACGTCGTCATGCCCTTCCATGTAGGCAACACGCCTCCGAACGCCCAAGAGGAACGACTCATTGAGTTCTACCGCGGCGTGATCATGGCGCTGTACGAGACGCCCCAGAAGGATTCTATCTTCATCGACCTGTACGTGCACAACAGTCGCACCGATACGGCGGCTGTGGCTCAGATGCTGCGCGACAGTTCACTCATGGGCACCAACGGCATCATCGGTCCGTTCTATACCGAACAGATCGAGTTGCTCAGTCCGTGGATCCGGGAGAACAGGGTGCCGACCATCCTGCCTGTGACGAACGACCCACGTTACCTAACCGACAACCCCTACCTGATGCAGTACAACTCCACACCGGAGCAAGAGCGCAAGGCGATGGTAGAATACCTGCTGTCGTCCGACCAGAAAGTGCACTGTGTATTCATCGAGGACTCTATCATGGACGAAAACTCCAAGGCCATGCGCGAGGCGATATCCGAGAACATGATCTCCTATTCGTCGATCCACCGCAGTGCCGTACAGAACGACTCGCTAACCTACGCCCTGCGCACAGGAGCGGAGAATATCGTGTTCCTGCCCTGCGGACGATTCCAACTGGTCAAGAACCTTATCCCCAAGATCGAAGCACTGCATCCGCAGCATAAGATGGCCGTGTACGGTGCGTTCTCGTGGCTGAACCAGCAGATCAATGTGCCGTTTATCTACACCTCGACATTCGTAACGGAACAAGAAGCCGACATGACAGCCTACGACGAGGCGTGGGATAAGTACTTTAAGATGCGCCATGCCGTGATCTATCCTCGTTACGACCTACTGGGCTACGATGTGACACGCAAACTAATCGGCATCCTGACCGACAAGCGTTACCACGGAGCACAGTCGGACATCGACTTTGAACCCTACGTGGATGGAGGCGCTATGATCAACTCACATATTGAGGTGCTACGCACAGAATAAAGGCTAAAGGCGAATGGTTATTGGCGAATGGTTAAAGTTAGCAAGTACATATTAATCCTGGTTCTATGCTCCTTGAGCGAAGCGGTCATGGTTTCCGTTTGGGCACAGCCCATGCTGCGTGCGCCGGAGATGTACATCGGCGTGCAGGGAGGTGTAGAAGCCTCCACCGTGCTGTTCCGCCCCACCGTATCGAACATGAACGACCCGTTCACCAACGGTGTCATACTGGGTGCGGATGCCGGATTCGTATTCCGCTACGCAGCGCATAAGGTATGCGGTGTGCAGGTAGAACTCAACTACATGCATCGTGGTTGGCGCGAGCACACCGAGACAGCCACCTACCAGCGCCACCTCCACTATCTGGAGATTCCCTTCTTGATGCACCTCTATTTCAAGCAAGAGGGCAAAGTGCGTGGCTTTGTCAACCTGGGCCCCCAGATAGGTGTATGCGTAGGCGATAGCTATAGCGGCATCCAGCCTGGAGCCGCCACCAGTAAGCAGTATCAGTCTATCGACAGCCGTTTCGACTGGGGACTGGCTGGCGGACTGGGTATGTATGTGCGCACCGAAAAAGCGGGCCTTTACCAACTGGAACTACGAGCCAACTATAGTCTGGGCGGACCGTACAACACACGCGCCACGGCTTATTTCTCCCAGGCGGCACCACTGGACGTGAGTTTGAATATAGGATGGTTGTGGCCACTGAACAAGAAAATAAAGGCGAAAGGCGAAAGGTTATAGGCGAAAGCAAATAAAATAAAAAACTAGATATGAAAACAAATTACGAAGTACGTTATGCATCCAACCCTACGGATGCGAAGCAGTACGACACCGCGCGTCTGCGCAAGGATTTCCTGATCGAGCGTGTATTCGCTGCAGACGAAGTGAACATGGTTTACTCTATGTACGACCGCATGATTGTTGGCGGAGCGATGCCGGTAAAAGAATCCCTCTTGCTGGAGGCTATCGATCCCCTGCGTGCACCCTACTTCCTGACTCGCCGCGAGATGGGTATCTTCAATGTAGGAGGCAAGGGACGCGTCATTGCCGGCGAGGAGGTATTCGAACTGGATTATAAGGAAGCACTGTACCTGGGTCGTGGCGACCGCGAGGTGCGTTTCGAGAGTCTGGATCCGAAGCACCCTGCCCTCTTCTACTTCAACTCCACCACGGCACACTGCACCTATCCGAACAAGAAAATAACCAAACAGAACGCCGTCGTAGCCCATATGGGTAGCCTAGAGATGTCGAACGAGCGCGATATCAACAAGATGCTGGTCAATCAGGTGCTGCCTACCTGCCAACTGCAGATGGGAATGACCGAACTGGCTCCCGGTAGCGTTTGGAACACCATGCCGGCACACGTCCACAGCCGTCGTATGGAGGCGTATTTCTATTTTGAGGTGCCGGAAGACCAGGCCGTTTGCCACTTCATGGGCGAAGTCGCTGAGACCCGCCACATCTGGATGCGCGGCAACCAGGCTGTGCTCTCGCCGGAATGGTCCATCCACTCTGCCGCAGCAACCCACAACTACACCTTCATCTGGGGTATGGGTGGTGAGAACCTCGACTACGGAGACCAAGACTTCAGTCTGATAACAGACTTGAAATAATTGAAAATTGATAATTGAAAATTTATGAATAATCTCTTTTCATTGAAAGGCAAAAATGCCTGGGTGACGGGTGGATGCTACGGCATCGGTTTTGCTATTGCCAAAGCGTTTGCGCAGGCCGGAGCTGACCATATCATCTTCAATGCCCGCAGCCAGGAAGCAATAGACAAAGCCATGGAATCGTATCGCGCCGAGGGCATCCAAAATGCACACGGCTATGTGTGTGACGTAACCGACGAAGTGGCTGTCAAGGCACTCGTCGAGCAGATCCACCGCGAGGTAGGCCCGATACATATCCTGGTCAACAACGCCGGTATCATCAAGCGTATCCCGATGCACGAGATGAAGCGCGAGGAATTCCAGCAGGTGATCGACATCGACCTGGTGGCTCCGTATATCGTCAGTGCAGCTGTGTTGCCCGAGATGATGGAGCGCCGCGAGGGCAAGATCATCAATATCTGCTCTATGATGTCGGAACTGGGGCGCGAGACAGTCAGTGCATACGCTGCCGCCAAGGGAGGACTAAAGATGCTGACGCGCAACATATGCTCAGAATATGGCGAATACAACATCCAGTGCAATGGCCTTGGACCGGGTTATATTGCTACGCCGCAAACTGCCCCGCTACGCGAACGGCAAGCCGATGGCAGTCGTCATCCGTTTGACGCGTTTATATGCGCCAAGACCCCCGCAGGCCGTTGGCTCAATCCCGACGAACTGGGAGGCACAGCCGTGTTCCTGGCCAGCCACGCCTCGGATGCTGTGAACGGCCAGATCATATACGTGGATGGCGGTATACTGGCTTATATCGGCCGGCAACCAAAGTAAAACCTCGTTATCACGAAATTACGTCATTAC
>Ga0310786_10008234_pt1 | contig 13419 bp, 8 predicted proteins | sample AusTroGonzalo_MG_FD_203881 | JGI IMG/M metagenome (GOLD analysis project Ga0310786, IMG submission 203881) | Bovine rumen microbial communities from tropical cattle in Woodstock, Queensland, Australia - Gonzalo_03 (v2) (version 2) | ecosystem: Host-associated > Mammals > Digestive system >... | reverse complement strand
ACTTACACCATAATAATGATATACAGACAGCCAATAAAGGCTCTTATAATCTGTCGAATCTGAGACTTCGATAGACTTGTTGAGCCAGCGTATGGCCTCCTTGTTCAGTGCTTGGTCTTTCAAAAAGCCATCTTCATTAATGGACCACTCCATGAGTTTTTTTCTACGGACAGACTCTTCATCTGTAGGTATAGCAGCATAAGTATACGCAATTTGGAAAATAGCATCCTTATTGCCTCTTACTGCCAATGCCTTCATGCGATCAAAAGCATTGTGTATGCTATCAATGTTGTCCTGTTGAAATAGTTCCATACACTTCTCATATTCTTGCATTTCTTCTGCCACCAGCAAGGAATCGGTATTAACGACCACTGGTTGGTCATTACTAATACCTAATTTGTCAGGGAACAAAAAGACAGCAGCAAGTGCACAAATAATAAGGACAATAGCACATGAACCTATGATGTACCACTTTTTAGAAGACGGATTCTTGTCAAAGCCGCCACTACCTAATAAATCCCTATTATATTCCATTGTGGTTGCCTTGATAGAAGGCTCTTCGATTAGCTCTGAAGGGATTTGCAAGGTGGTTTCCTTCAATGCCGGCGTATTGTTTTCTGGTACAAACTGCCTGGTTCCTGGATGCCGAAGCGCCCTATTAGCAGTCTCTTCCAAATCCACAGCAGTAGGACGTTTCCACGGTTCTTCCTGCAAACAGGACTCAATCGTCTTGTTCAACAGTGGTGAGAAACCTTCTGGAAGAGCTGGGATTTCTGCTCCCTTCTTCTGTAACAATCCTCCATCATTACCAAAAGGTAAAAAGCCCGTGAGCATTTCATAAATAGTAGAGCCGAGCGAATAAATATCGTTGGCCATGATGGGGAGGTTATTACGCGTAAAACGCTCTGGTGCCATATATGAAATGGTGCCAGCCGAAAAGAGAGCCATATCTTGATTGGAGACACGACTAAGCGATTGCTTGGCCTGTGTACTGACTCCAAAGTCTGTGAGCATATAGTCGCCATTGTCTGCAAGCAGAATATTGGCTGGCTTTATATCTTGATGCAGAATTGGAGGAGTCATAGCGTGCAGATAAGCCAGCGCACTCGCTGTGTCCCTAAGAAGTTTCCACGCTTCATCCTCGTCCATCTTGCCAATCATCTTACCAATATTACCCTTCTCACAATAAGGCAATATCAGGTAAGGACGGTTACCGCACATGGCGAAGAACAATGGACGAAGAAGATTCTTATGGCTTGCATTTACCATAAGCGCAAATTCATGAGTCAGCATGTCATTGCCGTCCTCATCAGCTCCCGGAGTGGGATTATATATTTTCAAAGCAAGAGTGACCCCCGTCTGATTGTCTTTCACTTTCCAAACTTCAGAGAAGGCTCCCTGCCCTAATAACTTTTCCTGTTCGTATCTGTTGTCAAAAATGGCCATTTCAACAAGTGTATTTATCTATCGAGTGCAAATTTAGCTATTTTTTTTCTTTCTGCAAAATAAAAGGGGAAAAAATCACTTGTCTCAATAACGTCGTTCCATTTCTTAGTATCATCTTCCCGCACAAAATAAGACCCAAATAGAGGTGTTCCGAACATTATCAGAAGCAATAACCAATACCAAAAGAGAAGCCGCCAAATTTCTGTTTGATTCCGAAATCAGAATAGAACGGAGTCAGGTCAGATTTGTAGGAAGCACCGATAGACACTGTATTAAACACAATAAACTTCAGTCCACCCTGCCAACCTATCCGAAAGCGTTTGTAGCCGTCATCCCCCATATAATCTTCGTCAAACAAATTATAGGACTCCTTTACACCATTACCATATTTGTACCGTTCCTCGGCTGAGATGTTAACGGTGAGGTTAACACCGCCATAGGGTACTAATGCGAAGTCTTCGGAGACATTATATCTCAGACCTATATTAACTGGTATCTTTGCCCAATAAAATTCATAGCTATGTTTAACTCTATCGCTTTTATCATAATAGTTTTCAGAGAAATAGAAACCGGAAGTTTCCACACCCGACTCCAGGAACACAGGACTGTCCCCCAGCATATAGGCATAGGAAAAACCAATAGTGAACCCCTTGAAGTTGAGGTCGTCATAACCACTTTTGTTTGTTGACAGCTTCATGGGCGAATATTCCACATAAACATTTCCCCAGTCCTCGTTATCATAAGAATATGAGGAGGATGTTTTATAGCTAATAGTCGGTTCGTTACCTACAATTACATGCTGACCACTATAATAGTCACCATCATACTGTGCTGACACTGACAAACAACACATCAACACCACAACAATTAAAATAGGCTTTAACGTTCTCATAAAACTTTATTCTGGTTATTTTCTACGAGCAGGAGCTGTACTCCGCACTGGGCCGCTGCTCCTACGAGGAGAAGAACTTCTGTGACCTCCGCTAACAGATCGGCCAGAAAAACTGTTGACATTGATATTAACCGAGGATGAGCTACGACTTGAAGACTGCGGATAATTCTGCGCGTTAACAGGACGAATAGGCTGACTCTCTGGTTCCTGAGCATTGACAATGCTTGATCCTGTGGATGAGAGACTCTGAATCATGTTATTGGCTTCGGCACGGTGACGACCATTAGGATATATGTTGAGATAGGCATAATAGTCATTAAGAGTCGTACAACCATAGAACATTCTGTCGTCGTTTGCCCCATCATCAGTTTGAACTGGCTGCTGAGGAACCGGCTGATTTGTATTGGCATCAATAGCTGGCTGAACAGGCTTCTCCTTGGAAGGCTGTGGTCTCATGACAATCTCCACATCAGCAGGTTGCGGCTTAGTTGGAGTGACTTTCACCGATGCTGGCTTTTGAGACTTTGAGACAGGGATTGCCATCAGCGGCGCAGCAGGAGAAAGAGCCTTGATACGTTTCTGTGCATCCTCGACACGAGATGAAGAAGGATAATCTTTGATGAACTGCTCATAGTCTTGCTTGGTCTTACAAGACACGAAATCCTGTTCCTCACTGATATAATTGACAAAATATACGATGCCGGAGACGAGCACGATAGCGGCAAGACATGCTGCAGCAATGAGTGCGATACGTTTTCCTATGAAGTTACGGCTGTTATTCTCTGGTTTCCGTTCATCTGGTTTAGGCGTAATAGGTTCTGACCCGCCAGGCCGCCCATTTCCTCCCCTTCCTGGATATATTTGCGTGTTGGACGTATTTCCGGAAACACCATTGCCAATAGGAGGCAAAGGTTTGTGCTGCAAATAAGCTGTTGCATAATCGACTATCTGCGAAGCTGTCGGTCGGTTCCAGGTCTCAGCAGCCAAACAGGCACAAACGAGCCTTTCCAATTGAGAAGAAACACCTCTGACAGCGGGTATCTTCGCACCGTTAAGCTGTACGCATCCACCCATGCCTTCCCAAAGTACATGTCCAGTAATAACCTCGTAGAGCGTCATGCCAAACGCCCATACGTCACTCGCCAGTACGACCAACGGATGTTCCGAGAAACGTTCTGGTCCCATATAAGCCAATGTACCTGAACTGTTCTGATTGTTCATTGTACGGCTCATCTGTGTACGCAGATTCCGACTGATACCGAAGTCGGAAATGACGTAGCGACCATCGCTCGTAATCAGGATATTGTCGGGTTTGATGTCTTGATGGATAATTGCCGGTTGCTGACTGTGGAGAAAAGCCAAACCGCTCGCCACGTCACGGACGAACTTCCACACCTCTGCCTCATGCATCCGTCCGATGTGATTACCAACGGAACCATTGGCGCAATAAGGCATTACTAAATAGGGACAGTTTTCATAAACATCGAAGTGACTAATGTTCAACAGATTGGGGTGATTAAGTTTATAGGCCACCTTGAACTCGTTGCGAAACTCGCTCAGTCCCTTCTCATCGAAAGCTCCATAAAACTTGATGGCGACATCAATATCAGCCAACATATTATGGGCCAGCCAGACATCCCCAAAACTTCCACTTCCCAGATGTTTCAACAACTGATAGTGCTCTGCGACAATTTTTCCTTCTGCAAGCATCATTTCGAGCAGATTTACTGAATCAGACTTCTTAGTTTATCAATATATGGCATCACCACAGCAGATACCTGTTGCCATAACGCATTCTGATAGAAATAGACATAGGCAGCAACACCTCCTAAGACCAAGAGCAGCAGGAGTATCGTTATCAGTCCTTTATGACCTTTTTTACGTTTGACAGCCCCACAACGGATTGTCGTAGAGAGTGCTTCCTCTTCACTTTCCGAATCAGCATTCTCTTCATCAGAAGCATCTTCATCAGAAACATCTTCCTCCTCACCCTCTTTTTGAATGTTGCTCAGCGCGACGGTAACATTATCGTAGCCTCCATTACAAAGAGCTAAGGAAATGAGTTCGTTTTTACACTCTGTAGGGTCATCGTGAAACTTAATCATTGTATCAAGAATGTCTTGATCATGAACGATGCCGCACAACCCGTCACTACACAACATGATACAGTCTCCATCGTGCAACTGATAGATGCGGGTTTCAGGGACTGCCCGTCTCTCGACATCACCCAGACAACGGGTAATGACATTTGAAAGCGGGTGGTCATGCATCAGTTCCGGATCCAGTTCGCCTTTGTCAACCAATTCTTGTACATAGGAGTGATCCTTAGACAATTGCACTAACCCTTTGCGCTTATTGAGCACATAGCATCTACTATCACCACACCAGCAGACATAAGCCTTGTCATTAAGCATCCAAGCCATGACAAGGGTGGTTCCCATGCCCTGAGTGCTGCTATCCTCCTTGCTGCGTTGCAGAATGTTCAAATCGGCCTGTTTGACAACCGTCTTCATAAATTCCTGAATCAGCTTGTCATCTTTGACGACGTCCTTAAGCTGCTCGGGGATAAACATACTCTGAATGGTCTCAATGGCGATAGCTGAAGCAACCTCACCCGCATTTGCACCACCCATACCGTCTGCAACTACGAGGATGGCACCAAATTCCCCCAGGTCAGCGTAATCGCTGGCCTGAGGGATAAGCCATTCAGAAGTGCTGAGGTCACTGGAAACAACAAAATTATCTTCGTTGTTCTTCCGGATTAGTCCGACATTAGTGCCTGCTGCAAGTTGGATTTTCACTTCTGACATATCAATGATAAAATAGTTTGATTATCTGACTCTACTGATAGGAACGACACGTACTTCGCCGCCAAAGTTACCTACGTTCACACCAACAACCTTGTAACTTCCGTCAGGCTCCTTGAAGAAGGCGGGAGCACCCGTAAAGCCCCAATTGTTGTAACTGTCTTGCAGCGTGATGAAACGATTGGCCAACCTCGATGTGCGGCTTGTGAAATACTTGACGAAATTGGAAAGGCTCTGAATATTCGTGTTTCCAGAGAATCCGGCAATTACGACTTCCTCGCTACCCTTTAGGCTTTGAGCCTTCGGCATGTCTATAGGCAGTCCACCAGGAGCTCCTAATGCCAACGATGCGGCATTATGCGACTCGTCAGTGTAATAAGTAACGACAAACTTCTCACGGGTACTCTTCTTATACTCGATGTCAAGACCCCACTGCTTAAAGCGCTTGACGACATCCTTACGAATCTCAACAACCTCTTTTCCGTCGTAAGCCATCAGGCTGGCCAAATCGAACTGGGTGTTGCTGAAACGGAGCGGGTGGCCAGAACCACGAGTAGAATAAGCCTCGAAATCAATGATAACGTTAAATCCTGCTGCAACATACTCGGCAAGCAGACGACGCCAATCTTCATTATAGACATTACGATATACCCAAGGCTGCAAGTTAGAACGTGCCGTCACGAACTTACCACCAATAACAAAGCCTGTTCCAACCACGAGCTGGCTGGTAGCAATACCCGGGTCATAAGAATTACCGCCACGCTCAAGGGTGATTTTCTTTACTTTCAGCGAATAGATATCGTTATAGTAGCTCACAATATTATCGGATGTACCGACAGCCTTCTTGCCAGCCTCGTCCATCGTAGGATTAGAATAGTCTACGTGGTCATTGGGGTTGGTAGGATTAACGGCAACACCCTGACTCGATACGACATCCTGTTCAGAGTTGTCCCAGCGGTCGGTCTGTCTCTCTGGAGATGTCACAGCGTCACTGGGTGCCGCTATTGTGCTATTACCTGAATTGGTTTCTTCTTCATCATCATCCTCATCATCATAAGCATATTCGGCAACCTTCGACTTGGTATCTGCCAAGCGCTGTGAAGCATTATTGTAGGCATAAACCACACGAACGCGCTCCTGCTGTACCTGTCCGAGTTGCTGCTTGAGTTCCTGGTTGTCAGGATCGGCAGCCAACTTCTCCGTAATCTGCTGCTCCAAATTGTCAAGCCTCACCTTCTCGTAGGCCAGCGAATCAACCTGTGACTGATAGAGAGCCATTTCCTGACGGAGAGCCTTATTGTCGAGACTCAGCTTGTAATTCCAAGCGCCAAATCCGAGAATAGCCAAAACGAGCAACGTTCCAAGAATCCATATTGCACGGCGATAGGGGCGCAATGCTTGCTGACGGAAAAGATTCATACGCTCTGTAAGCTTGATGCTTGAGGTGAGTCCCTGCTTACCCTGCGGCTGTATGAAGCCCAGACGAGGACCGTTTACAGAAAGCTGAATCTCATCACCCGACTGGAGATAATAGGTACCCTGAATGGGATGGCCGTTCACAAGTGTAGGATTGGATGTAGACAAATGCACCAATTGCCAGTTATTTCCGTCTCGTGTAATCGCTGCATGTTTACGACTGACGGTCTCAAAAGACTCATCAAATCGAACCTGACATGAGGCATCACGACCCAGTTCAATCTGGTCAATGATAATCTTTTGAGATTCACCTGCCTGGTGATACTTCGAACTAGTTTTGTGTTCCAGAATGTAATAAGTACGTCCAGAACCATTAAAGATTGCGCCCATACCAGCTCCAACAGAACCGGCGACTGTGCGTTTGTAATTGTTTTGAGTTTCCATAAATTAATAGTTTAAAGGATTAATAATTTTCAAATCTTGCTGTAACATCCCCCATTGATATGATGTCTCCGCTCTTCAGGAAGAAGCCATTGGCAGAGACAGGCGTGGAATTCACATAAGTACCATTACTTGAACTTTTCCACAGACACGGTCCTTTCATCCATTGACCATCACGGATAGCCCATATTCCAGGACTATATTGTTCCAACGTACAATGATGACGAGATATGAAGTCACTATAATCAGACTTTATCACAATGACATTATCTGGTTGCCTGCCAACAGTGATAAGTCTCACCCCCTGGTTTATCATTCCCGTCAGGTCATAAGTCCTTCCATACTCTTCTCCTTGCAATATTCTTATCTGGAATCCATGTGAAAGCTGCTTCATCACTGGGGGTGGTGCTTCCTGAACCACATGTGGAACTATGTGACTTTGCATCGGAAGATATTTTAAAACTTCCTGTACATTCTGACAACGTTGTCTGAAATCAGGCTGCAAGCAACACTCTATTAACCGTGTCCATTGCTGTCCGTTCCTCAGACTTTGCAAAGCCCCCCGATTCCATAAGCCCTCTTTTCCTTTTTTCTGATACTCTGCCAGTTCATTATGTGACTCCAGAGGACCAAAAGGTAAAACACCTGTAAGAAGTTGATAGACCAAGACTCCGAATGAGAATATGTCTGTGGTCGGAAGTACCGTTGCCCCTCCACGTGCTCTGTTCACTTGTTCAGGGGGCATATAGGCATAAGTGCCAAATATCTGATTAGGCTTCCCGAAAATATTACGTTGAGTGAGTCGATGCGTACGGTCACCTGCAATCCCGAAATCGGTTAAAGCAGCTTTGCCGTTTTGCTTAAACAGAACATTTTCTGGTTTCAGGTCACGATGAACCTTACCTTTTTTATGAAGGGCATCTAAGCCCACAAGAATATCGTGACAGATAGCAGGAGTCCTTTCATCGTTTTTACCCAGTAAAGGCACCAAGTCACCTCCTGGACAATACTCCATTACTATGTAGGGGTTACCTCCTACCATTCCGTATGCTTGTGAGCGAACCAAATTGTCACAGTCAATCTGCCCTGTATGGAACTCCATTTCAAAGCGTTGTATCAGGGGCGTGCGAATCTCGGACGGGACTTCCCATAGTCTCAGCAACTTAAGAGCGTTCAAGACGCCCCTGTTTTCTGTTAAATAGACTACGCCAAAGGACCCCTCACCAAGTGTCTTTCTGACCGTATAATGTTTATCAATAACATCACCCGGCCTGAAATCGCATCTGTCAACAATTTGGTAATTACCCATGCTTTCAAATTTAACCCACTTCGAACTTAAATCTTCTGTCGCCCAACAATATAATATCGTCTTGCTGCAACTCCAGTTTCCGATTCACCTCCAGATATGTCGAACCCAATTCGCTGCGGTTTAAAATGTACCACTTGTCATCTTCGAAAATGAGTTCCGCCTGCTCCTTGGAAGTAATCGTCCTGTTGTCTTGTTCCGTATTATCCCTGTTGAGAATAATAGACGCACCTTCATAGTCATTGCATACGATTTTATCCATCTGTTCATCCTCCTCAGGAATAAGAGTAAGACGACAATGCGGCTTAGGAGGTTCCGGAGCTGGCTTGGGCTTGTGACGAATAGAGCGAACGGTAGGCAGGTGAATTCTCTCTCCACATTTGGGACAGAAGGAGAATTCTATGGAAACCTCAGTTCCGCATTTTTCACATTTTACGGTTTCGGCAATATCGTATTCTGCTACTTCTACACTTTTGGTCTTATGTATAGTCTCTTCAGAGACCGAAGGACTCTCCGTAGAGGCTTGCTCCATCGGCTGTTCTGAAATAGGAAGTCCACAGCTGGGGCAACTGGCAGCCTCATTCATGATAGGATAGCCACAATGCGGACATTTCTTCTGGGTGTCCAACACAGTAGCTTTTAATTGCAAATCCTGTGGCATGGGATTATTCGCAATTCGTGTGGGACGTGGGACAGGATTAACTTGATGAGAGTCAAGAACCGTAGGACGCGGCGTTACAACAGAATCTCTTTCATAATTTGGAACGTTAATCCCCCTATACGGTCCTGCCTCTTCTACTGGCAGAGGATGGCCGCATTTAGAACAGACATTACTGTTGGGATCATTGTCCCAACCACAATTGTTGCATCTCATAGGCATTTCCATTTATAGTTATAAATTTCATGACTTTTTGAAAAATTCTAATACACATCACCTCTTTAATTTAGAGAGACGATGGTGCAAAGATAGGATATTTTTTTAAAACAACAAAATTTTTCGAAAAAAAGTTTTAAAATTGTTTTGCGAGGCGTGTCACAGATGGCACGCCTCTTTTGGCATTTCTACGGCCAACGTCTCCTCCCGGAACTGTTCGAACGAGAGGTATTCAAGCCCATTGTAGGGGTGGTCGGTGCCCCAGGAATTCTTCATGACGAAGAATCTGTGGCCGTCGTCATCGCGGGCAAGGCCCACAATTGCCATGGCGTGGCCTTTGCTCTCCCAACAGATGCCGTGATGGCGTCGGACGGCATTGACAGTCCACTGCAGCAGCGTGTCGATGGGGATGTTCAGGAAGCGGTCGTGCTGCCAGTTGTCGGGCAGGTCGATGTCCACCTCCTGATAATAGGGCTGGCTGCTGGTGCTCGTCAGGGCGACATACTCGTCGGGGGCACAGAGGCTGCGGGCAAACTCCTGCGGTGTGTACTCGGCACCCAGCATGAAGACGAGGTGAGGCGCGGGCTTGTCGGTAGTCCGCATGGCGTCGTAGGCCACGATGCCGTATTTCTGAATCAGGTTGATGAGTGTCTTGCCCATGCCCCGTTTGTTCTTCGGCATACCAGGTTCCTTTTCCATCATCTTCTCGATGTATGCAGGCGACAGGTTTACGGAGTCGCCATAACGGAGGTGCTCCGTCTCGATGGCGGCCAGCATGGCATAGATCCAGCACGTCTGGCTCTTCCCCTGATCCTTGACAGGTGTCATGGGATTGAGCACCTCGTGGACGTAGTGCTTAGGCGGTGTTTGCGAGCAGCCAACGAGTACTATGAGGGCTATGATATAGCAGAGTTTTTTCATTTGGGCTGTTACTTCACCACAGTGTTGCCGTTATGTATGTAAAGGCCCTTCTGTGTCGGCTCGCCCGACAGCTTCACACCGCCGATAGTGTACCACTCATCCTTTACAGCCTTTTTGTCCGTCACGGTCATGATGGCCGTCGTATTTTCATCAGACGTCAGGTTGATGCGCGCCTGAGACTCACCAATTCCCGATAGTATGTCGCTGAACCAGAAGTATGCACGGTAAGCCTTCATGTGCTGGGTTCTCGAAGTGGCATAGTACAGTTTGTTGCCGCTAACGAACATGCAGACATCGCTGCCGCTATAGGGTATTACATGGTCGGCCACGTAAGTACCGGTAAACTTGCCGCTTGCCTGTCCGTCGTTATAGACCTTGCAAGGCGTTGCCACTGGAGCAATCTTCACTTGGTCGACGGCAAACTGCGTGATGCTGGCTGGCACCTTAATCATATAGGGGTGATTGGCCTCAATTTTCGTCACTAAATCAAAGTTAATCGTAAGCCCCACAACATTATCTTCAGCATCTTTCTTCGGGATATAACTCGTGAAGTCTGCCAGCTGCACCTCGTTGCCGAAAGCCGCCTTCACCTGCTGTTCCGTCATGGCGAAAGGCAGGCAAATGGTATTCCAGCTACCGGCACCGATGGTCCGATTGACAACCACATTCACATTGTCGGCCGCCTCTGGGGCATTTGTTGCATTCTCGTCAAGCACAACGCATAGCATGATGTTGCGGAACTCGTTGATAAGGTCCTGACTGATGCCTACCTCCTGAATCCAGTAGGTATCGAACTTATCGCGAAGGGTGGCACCCTCATAGGTCTTGATCTTCTCGATGAGTGCCTGGTGGTCGCCATATCCTGGAGTTCCACCCTTGGGGCGGTTGCCGGCAAACGAGAGCGAAGTCAACTCGTATTCCAAGTTCATTTGCTCCTGCGACAATCCGAGAAGGCCTTCAAGCAGCACAGCCGTAAGTCCCGTACGGTCGGCACCCCATACGCAGTGGAAATAGACAGACTTTCCTTCACGAAGGTGCTCGAGGATGAATAGGAACCAGTTTTTAAAGCGAGCCTTCGAGGTTGCGTCAGTGAGGTGCAACACCTGATTGTCTCGGCAACCATCACTAAAGAAATAGTCTTTATTATCGAAGCCAAAAGCACATATACCTACCTGGTCATTCCCACTATCGTACTTGTTGTCACTACGAAGGTCAATCTCTGCACCTACGCCAAGGTTGATGAGTGTCTGACGGTCTTCGGCCACCGACGAGTGTTGTCCGTTGGCCTCACCACCACGGAAGATCAAGCCGTAGCGAACCTGCTTACCTCCCTGAACAGTCCAACCACCAAGGTCACGGATATTGCTGATACTTGGTGCATAGATCATACGTACAGGGCCCTCGACCTGAAACTTACCCTGACTCAGCACTTCACCGCCAGCCTTTACCTTATAATAATAGGTATTACCCGGAATGAGGTTGGGCATGTAGGCCATGTCCGACCCGTCAACAACCGTGCGGCTCTGTGCATCACTGAAGTCGCTCTTCAGTCCAAATTTCACCACAGCATTCCTCGTCTGGCTTGCCGGTACAGGCACTCCAATGTTGTGGGGAATGTCAAGACGTGCAGGCGAGGGCTTGAAGTACTCGGCAATAACCGACGCCGCGTTTGGATCAGAGTAATCCGTGTTCTCCAAGAACTGGCGGACACGGAAGTTTTCCAGGTTGGCCACGAAGTCCATGTTGCTCCCGTCGACATATTTGAAATTCGTGAAGTACGTAGCATCGTACTCATGCTTCGAAACCGTGAGGGTCTTCCACGAGAATGTCCCCGCCACCCTGTACACGAGTCCGCCATCCCACATCACAGGAATCTGGTCGGGCTGTGCAGCAGCGATATAGGTGTCCACCACCGTTAGCTCGTCGACCGTCTCTTTGGCCACGACATAGCAGGGAACGTTGGCGCTGACGTGGTCGACGGGGCAGAGCACAGCCGTCTGTGTCGTCTCGTCGAGTGAGCCGATGGCATATACGGCCTTGAACACCGAAGCGGGAATGTCGCAAGGAACGGCCAACGGCGTCAGTTGGTCTTCGACGAACTGCTTCTTCAAGACCACATTAGCATGTGTATCGTCAGGCACTGTCGTTTCCTCCGCGATAGTCACAGGAGCAGGCGAACTGTAGTAGAGGCGGAAGTTGTCGATGGCAATCCACGTGTCATTAGGAGCGCCCGCAGCCAAGATAATGCCAATCGTGAGTTTGCCGTCAGCATGATAAGTGGTCATCTCGTTCCAGTAGTGCCCGTGCTCAAACGCTTTCTTGGCAAGGTCGGGCGTTGGCGTTCTATTAGTGCCTCCCCAAATAGTGTGGCTGTGGGGGAACCCGCGCCCGCTGACAACCGCAAAAACATCGGCCGACTTGTTACTCTTACACTCAAGCATGTAGCATCCGTCGGCGAAAATGCTCTTCAGCGGCTTCGTGTTATTCAGGGCGTCCACGTAGATACTTCCTTTCACCACATTACTGCCGCGCTCATAGTTGGCCAAGGCCTGCTTCCACTCGCCGTTGCGATAGAAGCCCTGCACTTTCACCGTGTATTCGCCAGCAGGCATATCGCTGATTTCCTGATAGATGCTAGCCTCATTCTTCACGTTGAAGCACTCCACGATGCCGCTACTGTTGTTAATGCGGAAACTGTTGTTGGGCGTTGTCCAGTCAGTAATCGTAGTGATATATGAATTACTTGAAAAAGTACTAAACGCCGGATTGCCAACGAAACTGGTGATGTCGTACTGGCCATCGCGGGCTGGAACGTTCCTCATTAGCTCGAAGATTTTCGTACGCAGCACAGCCTTTGCACTGGCTATCTCGTCGCTCGACATGCTGCCAGCCTGCTGCTTATACGTCTCAACGACAGCATAGTACGAACTTGGGGCGGACGACTGCTCTGCTATTGCGTTATACAGGTCAAACTGACTCGCATTTGACTGTGCAGCCACCTGTAAGCCGTTCAACGCCAGCAGAAGGGCAATAAAGCATTTCAAGGTCTGTTTCATCATACTTATGTTCTTATCTTCAAGTTTTTAATCTCCGTTTGTGGCTGCAAAGATAATGAAAATCGGGAGAAAAAAAGAATTTCTACGCTTTTTTTATTATCATGACCTGCATTTCTTTCAAACAAAATCATCACTGTAGATTGTAACTGAAAAGTGTACCACCCCTAATAATCGAAAAGTGTACCACTAACCATAGATGAAATAAGAGTCAATGAGTAGATTCTTTCTGCTTGTTGATGTATTGTTTAACTTTGCACGGA
>Ga0310786_10008233_pt1 | contig 13419 bp, 10 predicted proteins | sample AusTroGonzalo_MG_FD_203881 | JGI IMG/M metagenome (GOLD analysis project Ga0310786, IMG submission 203881) | Bovine rumen microbial communities from tropical cattle in Woodstock, Queensland, Australia - Gonzalo_03 (v2) (version 2) | ecosystem: Host-associated > Mammals > Digestive system >... | reverse complement strand
GATCGATGACCTTTGCCTCGACGTATTCGAGAAGGGTTCCCGCGCTGTCCATGTCATCGACTTCAGGATAATCGATCGCAAATCCGGATGATGTCTCCGAGAGGGCATATGCGTTCATGAGATACATACCCTGGTCGATGTATGCCTGCCTGATCTTGTGGTCGAGATTCGATCCGCCGCAGAAGACATATCTGAGCCTTCCTCCGAGGAGCATCTTGAGCGGGATATTAAGTTTAACCGCAGCTTCATGGAACTTCAGGAAAACGAGCGGCACCGCGCAGAAGACGGTAGGTCTGACCATCGCCATCTCCTTTGCCATGTTGGCGGTATTCCCGCCCGACAGATAGACCTTGTAACCGAATACGAACGAGTACAGGAAGTTAAAGATCGAGCCGTATGTATGGTTCAGCGGAAGGAACAGATAGCATACATCGTTCTCGTCGACTTTGATCCTTTTTCCGAGTGCTTCATAGCTCGAGTAGATATTTCCGATCGAGAGCATGACAGCCTTCGGAAAAGATGTCGATCCGCTCGTGAAAACGATCTTGGCAGGAGTGTCGGAGTCCTTGGGTTCAAGTTCGAACATTCCCTTACAAAGCTCTCTTCCTTCCTCGAGGATCTTTTCGAATTCCTCCTCGATACAGATGATCTTCAGGTCCTTATATTTGTCCTTTGCTTCAAGGACTTTGTCTTCAAGGGTCTTACTATAGAAAAGGCATGCTATGCCGCACTTCCCGATCGAATAATCGAGGTTGTCCACGTTCCAGTCTTTTGACAGGCCGATGCTAAGTCCGACGTAATTCATGACGGCCACATCGAATATCATCCACGGGATCGAGTTGGGACTATAGATCCCGATGTTCTTCCCCTTATATCCCTTGTCGATGAGATACGTTGCAAGATAGTTTACCTTCTCGATATATTCACCCATCGTGACAGACTCATAGACTCCGTCTTTCATCTCAAAGAGATAGTCGTTATCATACCATTTCCTGTAGTCTTCCCTTAAAAATCTGTTGAGTTCGTTCATGTTATCCGATCTCCTTTTCCATCAATACGTATTCATAGACGCCTGTGATGTCTTCCGATGCATATTTCTGATTAACCTTACCGTCGCGTATCAGGGCTCCGATACTCGGAAGGCCGCTTCTTTTGAGCTCCTTCATGATCGAATACGTAAGAGCCTTGCCGAGACCTCTGTGTTCCTGATCGACGCCCATATAGAGCATTACGTACCGCTTCGGCTTTTTCTTTGTCTTCAGGATCTTCACGATGTTGATCGGATTTGAAGTGTGATATACGAGGTTGCCGTAATCGGGGATCGATATGTAGAAACCGACCGCTTTTCCGTTAAAATATGCAAGCTTAGTCATGCTCATGTTCATGATCTGTTTGTAGCTCATGAACACATCGCGGAAGTCCTCTTTCTTTACGTCCTTGAATACCGGGAAGTCACTGTACAGATCCGTCACGAGCCTGTAGACATCGTCTATGGCCTCACCAAACTCTTCCTCCTTGGGACTTCTGATCTCATAGCCGCTTTTTATGAATGCTTCGAACCTGCTCTCGAAAAGCTCATTTTCGTAGCTCTCGTCGACGGCCCGGAATTCATTTGACGTGTAATGATCCTTCACCGTAAAACCGTTTTCGAGAAACATGCCGTAGTAGTAATCCTTGTTATAAGGCTCGCCCGTATAAGGCTCTTCGAACCTGTTTATCTTGAGCCTGTACTTGATCCAGAACGAAGCGTCGACAGGGCCTTCTATCTTCTTAAATCCCTTTTTCGCGCAGAAGTCATATGCGCTGTCAAACAGGAACTTAGAGGCATCCTTATCGTTCACGCACTCGAAAAACCCGAAGTACGCAGTGTCGTCCCCTTCATAGGACGTGATGCAGAATCTTCCCTTCGTGACGCCGTCATCCGTTACGAGAAAACTGTCGAGCTTAAAGTAGCTGCTTAAGGGATGTTCTCCCAGAAGGATCTTTCTCATCGTATCCGGATCTTCCATATTATCCTTCGATGTGTATAACGTCTGCGGAAGGCTTATGAACTCCTTCACATATTTCTCCTCACCTTTAAAGGCAACCAGTTGCATATTATGTATCACTCCTTTTTATGACTGTTATCTTTCCGTTATCGCCGTTGATCCTTATCAGGTCCCCGGTCCTTATGGTGTCCGTCAGATCCTTGATCCCGACGACCGACGGGATCTTAAGTTCCCTGCTTATGATCGCCGTGTGGGATAGAAGCGACCCCTTCTCGGATATGACTCCCGCAGCTTCCGTCAGGAGGAATACCCACCCCGGGTCCGTCATCTTCGTCACGAGTATCCTGCCCCTGACGTCGTATGTGTCCTTTATGTCGTTTATGACGAGGGCCTCGCCTTCCGCGATCCCTGAAGAGCACGGCGTTCCCATAAGTTCGCCCTTTTCGAGCTTTCTTCTGAACGAGTTTACGGAGACATGATTTTTATCAAACTCATCCTTTTCGAAAATGATACGCGAATATGACGGGAGCTTCCTGAAAAGTTCGTATCTTTCCTTTCTCCTGCGGACGGCATCTTTCATGTCCTGCGGCATTTCCGCGAGCTTTAAGACCTCATCGATCTTAAGGTAGTAGATGTCTTTTTCCTCCCCGATCAGACCGAGGTCTTTGTATCTTACCGCCAGGGTATCGATGATGAGTCTTACGATGCCGTAGATCCTGCTCCTGTTGAGCCTCGATATCTCCCTGTTGTAGATACCCTCCGCGCATCTTTTCTCGAAGGATCTCGTGATCTTATCGAGTTTGATCTCTTCTTCCTTTTCCTTCGTGAATCCTTCGTAGGTCTTTTTGAGCCTGTCCATGTCCTTACGGTAGCTTTCTATCCTCTCGTCAAAGAGATCCGGATCGCTCCTGAACGTCCTGCTCTCGAGCTTCAATTCCTCCAGATTGCGGTCACCGTACTTCCTGATGTAAGACTTCTTTTCTTTCTCGTATTCCTCTTCAGTCATGCCGTCTTTTTGAAGCGCGATCCTCGTTATCTCGATAACGGGCTTCATGCTCTCGATGTCGGATATTCCGCTTATGTAGGAATTGATCTCTTTGTCGTCTTTTTTGTACTTCTTTTTGAGGCGCGATCTGACGAGCGCAGTGAAGATAAATGCGTACATGTCATTAACAAGAGTTATGTCCCAGCAGCCGAAGAGCTTATCCCTGATCCCGTTAAACATCTTTACGAGTTCAAAAGGTTCAAGACCCTCATTGTATCTTTCATAAAAATCATCATTGATCCTTATGAAATCGCTGTTGAGCTTTCTCATGTCTTTCGGAGCCGAGATCAGTTCTTTCACGGAATTAAAATATGTCCCGATCCTTGTAAAAGGTCCGATCTTCACATCTTCGCTGTTATAGTTTTTATTCTTTACGCCGAGCATCTCCTGCCAGACCGGAATGATCTTTTTGTTCATCGGCAGGAACTTTAAGACGGTATACCAGTTGCTGATCTTGTAGTAGACGCGCCCGTTCACGTGCCCCGTCATGTTCCTGAAGACATCCTCATGTTTCTTGAGCACCTTTTTATTCTTCATGATGCGCGAACATAGTCCCTTAAATACTCCGCTATAGACAAGATCGACAAACGACGTCGTCAGCGGAAGCGATATTCCGGGGTAGCTCTCGACTATGTTGCTGTTATCAAAAACGAGCGGATCGTCTCCCTTCAAGGTCGTAATGTCCCTTGCCTGAAGGATATATATGATGCCGTCCTTTATCGAAAACTCAATATCAAGATATTCTCCGAAAAGCCCCTTGATCTTTTCCGCTTCGGAAAGAAGTCCGTTAATGAGATCCTCCGTCAGAAGATCCTCGTCGCCTTCAAAATAATAGATCCTGTCAGTGAGATTGTAGTAGTAGGAAGTCGTATCGGTCCTTGAAGAAACGACGCCTTCGCCCGATCCCCTTCCCGCTGTTATGACGCTCTCGTTCAATATCCCCTGCGGGTTGGCCGTGAACAACACTCCCGATATGTCTGCCTCGATCATGTCCTGGACTATGATGTTCATACGGATGTTTTCGGGCGGTATGGATCTGCTCCTGCAATAAGCCTTTACTGTCTCCTTGTCTACGGATCTTAGAGCCTCCCTGATCTTTGAAGGCACATCCTCCCGTTTTACGTCGAGGAATGTGTCAAACTGTCCCGCGAAGCTCATATCCTTCCCGTCCTCGACATTACACGAGCTCCTGACCGAGAAGATCATCCCGTCAGAAGGGTATCTGACCTTGATATCATCCCCGGTTATCTCCTCAAAAGGCATGACTGTAAATTCCGGAACGTTTATCCCGGCTTCCTTCATCCTGATCAGGTTGTCGATCTTTCTGCCGTACATATCATACCTTTCCGAAAACAAGGAATGCGACTATCGTAAGGAGCATCGTTGATTCCTGGAAATAAGTGTAGATCTCGACCTTGTTTACGAGCGTGAACTTTTCCGGATCCTTCATGAACTGAATGAACTTCCACGTCATCCAGGACACGAGGAGTGCCAGGACTAAAACCGAGATCTTGTTCAGATTCCAAACGAGGATAAAGTTCGTGATGATATCGGCGATCGTAAGTATGAGTACAAAACGTGTCGCCTTCTTATAGCCGAAGAGCTTGCTGTAAGTCGTGTAATCGTTCTCGTCCTTCGGCGCCTTGATCTTCCTGGACACCTCCCATATGAGCGCAGGAAAATAGAGTGTCCAGAGCGCCATGATGTTCGTCAGTGTGAAGAAAGGCAGGTCGTATTTTATGACCGTAAATGAGATGATGTAGAGGTTGATGAATGCCTGAACCGGATTATGCGTCACGAGCGCCAGAGGAAGGCTCGGCTGTATCTTCTTTTTCTTGAAGAACCACTTGCTCATCAGGTATCCGTAGATATATAAGATCACGAAGAAGATGATGCATTTTCTCATGAAGATGACGTTCAGGACGACCGTTATGATCTGAACTACTACGCAGGCGACCATGACATCTTTTTTAAATACTCTTCCGCTCGGCAGGGGCCTGTCCGGAAACAGCCTCTTGTCCGTCTCAAAATCCTTGAGATCATCCGCGATCCTGAGCCACAAAAGGAATGCGAAGACCGTCCACGCACCGACGGCTTCCTGGATGCCGATCCTGAACTGATCCTTCGTAACTCCCAGGTTCAGAAGGATTATGAAATGTATCTCGAGAAAAACGATGATGCCGAGTATAAGTCTCGGTATGATCGGATAACGTTCCTTGAAGTAGATATGAAGTCGTTTCAGCATCTTGATGTCCCTATCCTCTCGCCGTATCTGACCTTGGTCTCTATCCCGGCTGAACTTTGTTCCATAATGTCTTCATCAACTTCGATATTATCTCCGGTAATGATTATAACAGTTGATCCGCCGGGCTCAAAGTAACCCTTCTCCTGCCCCTTCTTAAACTCCTTGATGTCATGATCAACTATCTTTCCCACCAGGAGCGCGCCAACTTCTATCATGATGACCATGCCGAAGTTCTCCGTCTTAAGGACGCTTACCTGTCTCGTGTTCTCCTTATAGATCTTATGGTCTCTCGAAAAGGAACTTACCGTGTGAAGTCTTCCCTTTATCCTTTTTTCCGATACGACCTTCCCGTCATCGATAAAACAGTATCTGTGATAATCGTCCATGCACAGCCTGAAGACAAATGCATGTCCGCCCTTAAACCCTTCTGTATAAGTCCCTCCCGTTATCTCGTCGAGCGTATATTCCCTGCCCTTGATAAAAAGCTTCGTATCTTCGTCGATTCCATACACAAGGAGCTTTGAATCCGCAGGTGATATGAGGACATCTTTTCTCATGCTGAACGGTCTTTTCTCCGGCCTTATCTTCCTTACGAAAAACTCGTTGAAACTGCCGTAATTTTCCTCCTCAAAATCGCTCATGTCGATATGATGCTTTTCGATAAAACCGGGTATCTTTTTAGCGGAGCTTTTTCGAGAATTGATACTGCCATAGATCCCTGATACAAAGTGCGACACGGCGAGCCGGAGGAGCAGTCTTCCGATAGCATTTTCATAGAGGAATCTAAGCTTCTCCTGACCGTACTGATCAGAGGTCTCATATTCTTTTTTCTGTCTGTCGTAGACCTTCATATCATCCCTCACAAAAAGACCAGATAGACCGTGAGCATGACGGCCGCGAGAAGTCCCAATATCCCGTACCAGATCCCCTTCGGCTTGGGGATCTTTATCTTAAGGATCTGAAGGATCGAGACTGATATTGTCACGCCTTCAAAGATATACTTGAAGATACCCTTCGGAAGCGGCACCTTGAGAAGATAGATAAGAGGGAAGATCAGTGCCGAGAAAGTGACCGGAAGACCCGTATAGAACTTTACCGCCTTCTCGCTGTCGGCAGTCGCGATGTTAAAGTATCCGAGCCTTGCGACACCGCATATCGAAAACAGCATGAAGATCGGAAGATCCCATATGCGCTTAAGTCCCATGGCGATAAATATACATACCGGAAGAGCTATAAAACTGATGACATCAACGAGCGAATCAAGTTCGATCCCGAACCTCTTCTCCTCATTGGTCCTCTTGCATCTTCTTGCGACCATTCCGTCAAAGAGATCACAGATACCCGCCATCATCAGACAGCAGTATGAATATGTGATCTTGTCAGAGGAAAACGCGAGGAAGATTCCCGCTACCGCGAACATCGCCCCGATGTATGTCAATATGACCGACTTGTTCCATTTGCCTATAAACATATCATTCACCGTCCGGTATCGTTACCGTTCCGTCAGACCCGTCTATCGTTATGATCTGACCGTCCTTTATCCTGCTCATCGCATCCTTGCAGCATACTATCGCGGGGATTCCGTATTCCCTTGACACGATCGCGGCGTGACAGAGTATACCGCCATACTCGGTTACGATGCCCGACAGTATCGCGAACTTCGGCGTCCATCCCGTATCCGTAAATCTCGTTACGAGTATGTCGCCTTTTTGAAGCCTGTCGATCTTCGTAAAGTCTTCGATGACTCTCGCGGTTGCCGTGACCTTGCCGTTATTTGCGCCAAGTCCCCTTATCGTATCTCCCTCTTTTTCTTCGTCCGTTTTCTTTATGTCGTGACCTATCTCGTTGTCACTTATATAGTTCCTGAATGCGTTATAGTAGAATCTGTTTTTCTCTATCAGATCTCTTAAGTCTTCGCCTGTCTTTTTGCCTCCGGTATAGTCCCAGAGGTCGCCGACCTTCAGGAACCAGACATCTTCCCATGATCCCAGCACTCCGTCTTTTTCGAGCTTTTGAGCGTACTTTACGGTGTACATCCTGAGCATATAGTAGAACCTTGTGGATACGTCCCTGAATTCCTCTCTCCACCAGAGCATCTTACGCATGTTTTTGACCTTGGAGGAGATCTTTTTATACTTGGACTTTGATACCCTTTTCGAGATGCCCTCGAGGATGTCCTTATAGACCTTTGTGCCTCTTTCCTTGTCTTCTACGGGTGAGAACGAATCGTCCAGAAGGACCATGTCCTTTACCATCGCGATCAGGACTTCCGGCTCCTCATAGTAGCACGGATAAGTGATGTCCAGTTCCTTGTCGGAATGATATCCGTAATCTTCTATGAGCTTATTTACCTTAGGCATGAAAAAGCCTTCGCTTCCAAGTTCCTTTGCTATCGTTTCCGGGTCATTTTCCTCCCAGAAATCCTTTGCTTTTCCGTCTTTCCTTATCTCCCTCGTGATATCCCACATGTCGTAGAACGGCAGGAGGTGGGAGATGTTGTCGATGCTTCCGAGGAGCGACAGATACTCGCTCTCGCTCACGTATTTAAGAAGGCTCTCTTTATAGAGCGACTGGTGGATCGTGTTGATGAAGATCTGCCAGAAATAAGTCGTCTCGCTCCTCAGGTATGTTTCCTTCGTGATCTTAACGAAGTCTTCTTCAATGTTCTTTATTCCACCGTTGTCGAGCCGGTCCTTATAACCGTAATAAAGATCGAGAAGCTCGTTTTTATACTTTTCCGAATTCTTCTTCCTGTCGTCCAGGAGCGCCTTCTGTTTTATGATTATCGGGATCATGCGGAACAGGACCTTCGGTGTCGGCGAAGTAACTTCACCGTCTCCTTCGTAGTTTCCTGCTATGCCGTATTCGTTATCGAATTCCCTCTCCTTATATCCCACGATCCTGCTCATCGTTTTCTTTACCGCGGACATGTTCCAGTAGCATCTGCCGTAATACATCTCACCGAGTTTTTTGGGGAGCTCGTCGTCTCTTAAGATCTTCGAATCGACGATGAACTTTCTTAAGGAATATTCCCAGATATATTCATAGAGACTCCACATGTACGGAGTACAGACAGTCGCTGACACGCCGCCGTCCTTGAAGTCGGCCGTCGTCCACATGTCGTCAATTCCCGTATAGCTTATCTTCGTTATCTTTCTCGACTGGAGGATATAAAGTACGTTGTTCTTCAAGGCGAACTCGATGTCGCACGGATAGCCGAAATGCTGCTGGATCGAAGAGAAATTATCCGCAAGATCTTTCACCTGCTCTTCTGTGAGGAGCTTGTTTTGGGGGTCCCTTCCGACTTCCCTTTTCTCATACCAGTCGTAGTGATATCTGTCGGGAACCGTCTTTCCGCTTACTATGTTCTCGCCTAATCCCTCGGATACTTCGATGAGCATCATCTTGTCCCTGCCCGTCACGGGATCTGTCGTAAAACAGATGCCGCTTAAGTCGGAATCGACCATCTCCTGAACGACGACAGCCATCTTAAGGTCTTCGATATCGATCGTCCTGTCGATCAGATAGCTCAATATAACCTCGCCGAACATGGACTTATAGCACTCTTCTATCTTCTGCGGTATGTTTTCGCGCGGTGTGTTAAGAAAAGTATCATACTGCCCCGCGAAAGAAGCCTCGTCCAGGTCTTCCTTGATGCCGCTGCTCCTTACCGCGTAGAGCTTATCATCCGAAGTGAGGGAGTTGATCTCATCCGTTATCTCTTTGTCCAAAGACACGCCGTCAAGAAGTACCGATATCTTTTCCGATACTTCCTTTATGTTATCCTTCGTAAGCGTCATGAGGATCTCTTTGATGCCGCTTTTTACGGGCGCGACCGTCTTGTCATAGACGTCGCTGTCAAGCACGAAGCCGTCAGGTACGTTGATGCCGCACCTTCTCATCTCAAGCAGGAATCTGCCCTTATTCCCCAGTTTCTCATTTCCGTCTTCCCTGCCGTCAAATCTGACTATCATCGTCCTACCCCTTAAAACATATTTTTACGCAGCCTCATGAAGTACAGCATCATATTGAGGAACAGATGTGTCAATGAACCGACCAGGACGTAGAGCAGGTATAAGCCGATCCCCAGAGGGTAGAACAGCCATACCACAAGCGCGACGCCGAATACGGAATCCGCCTGATCCAGACACACGAAAAACACCTTCCGGAAACCTTTCTTGGTCTTGCCGGGAGTTACGTCGATCCTTCTTTTGAGGAAGCTGTTGGGAAGCTCGAAGAGCGAATAGCCCAGCCCCAGAAGAAGTCCGGTCAGAAGGTTATATAAAAACGTGTTGTCATGCTGCTGATAGAAAAAGTCGAGGTCCCTTAAAGTGCCGCTTCCGAGGACCAGGCCCCAGAGAACGGAAAAGATCATATTGAACAGAACGTATCCCAAAATACCCTTCCAGGTCTTGTTGTCACCGAATATCCTCTTGCCGTCCGCGAAGTTCCTTCCGAAGTCGACCGGCTTCGAGAGTGCCTTCAGGACCGGAAGTTTACACCATATCATGACAACGATACCCGCAAGGATCGCCGGAACAAGTGTTATGTACATCATCAATATGTATCTGACCATTTCCTACCTCTACTCACCTATCGTACCACAACTGATGCGGTTTACTACATATTATCACCGATACTTTGATAGTCAAAGTAATTTTGAGGCAATTCTTCGCCTTCCTTTTCGAAAAGGAGCTAAGGGCTGAAAAATAACATTGTTACAGACATGACAAAGCTGCCCCGAAAGCCTTCGGGACAGCCCTGCGATATAAAACAACAAACTTCAGTTGTCAGCGTGCTGCGAGGAACGTGACCGCGCCTGCCGCTTCTTTTATCTTTTCCATGTCAGGCATGTTCATGACCGTGTAACCGATGCCGGCGCTGAAGAGTATGAACGCGATGACCCCGGCGATGAGGATCTTAAATCCGAGCCTCATGCCTGAAGGCTCGAGACCTTCCGAGATCTCTCTTTGTCTCTTTATGAGATGTGATCCGATGACCAGAAGGATCGGTGCGATGCAGAAGAATACCATGAGGGACGCGAGTGTCTGACCCTTCGAAGTCTCAATGGCAGCTGCCGCCTCTTTTGCCGCTTCGGCCGCATCATCCCCGCCGAGATCGCTGATCGTAGACATTACGAACGCGAATCCGTTATTGATGAAGTGAACGAGCCATGCCAGGACGAAGTTGTCCCTCTTAATAAGAAGGTAAGCCGAGATGCCTCCGAGGATCGCCGTGTTGATGAACCTGATCGGATCCATGTGAAGAGCACCGAATATGAGTCCTACGATAAGGATGATGACCCAGTCTCTCTTAAGGCTTCTGAAGTTGCTGAGTATCGCGCCCCTGACGATCGCTTCCTCACAGATAGGAGGAAGGACGACGGTCATGATCAAAGATGCGATCCATGGACCCGACGTGATGGTCTGCATCGAATCTATGACTGCTTCATAGACGTTCGGGAATAAGATGGCGGTAACGTATATGGACATCATTCCGAACATAAGTCCGCCGGCCCACATCATGGCCGTTCCGAAGAAATCCCTTACGGTTATCCCCCTAAGAGGAAAAACTTCCTTCACGGGAGTCCTGTTTATGAAGCAGCAAATGATCGCTGTCAAAAGGAGTGATCCCTGTAAGACGATCATTCCCAAAAGCGTTCCGAGCTTTACAGTAAGAAGTGATCCGCCGAGTATTATGGCAGCGGCAACGAAGAAAAGGATTATGCCCTTCCAGGGCCTCCACTTCCTCTGGTTAGTAAGTTGTTTTGCCATGTTTTTCATGCCCTCCGTTGATCAGTAAGTTGTTTATGATCAAAGATTACTTCCTCGATGTTAAACAATCATCTCGATAATCCTAAGATGTCATACAGAAATCATAAAGAAATGTTAAAGATGATCATTCGCGGTCGACCGTGACCGAGATGTCATAATCCTTCCCCGTCTCCTTCAGATGCCCTTCTATAAGGCCCTTAAGCTCGCTGTCGGAATGCTTGTCGTCATAAGGCACGAGGATCTCAAAGATGAGCCTTTTACAGTCCGTCTCCCTTATCAGTCTGAAATCGTGGATACTTATTTTTCCGTTAACGGTCTTAAGATATTCCTCCAGACAGGACCTGACGCCCAGCATCTCCTGATCGTCCGTTGCTACCGGATCGACATGGATCGTGACTTCCGAGGCAAAGCCCTTCGATACCAGATCTTTCTCTATGATATCGATGACGTCATGGACCTTGACGAGCGGGACATCGTCCGGCATCTCGACATGTAGTGACACGATCTTCGTGCTGTGTCCGTACTCGTGGATCCTTATGTCGTGAACCCCGAGGATGCCTTCATTGGATCTGACCTCCTTCTCGAGCTCCGCGAGGAACTCCTTGTCGGGAGCTTCGCCCAGGATCGGCGCTATCGTTTCCTTGGCCGAACGGACACCCGAGATCACTACCAGGATCGCGACCAGCGCTCCCGCATAACCGTCAATGTTGATGCCGAAGATGAGCATTATGAGGACCGAGATGAGAGCTACGCCCGTCGTTATGCAGTCGGCCCTGGAATCCGTCGCGGTCGCCCTCATCGCCTCCGACGAGATCTTCTTTGCGATCTTGCCGTAGAAGACCGACATCCACAGCTTGATCACGATGGTAAGCGCCAGAAAGACGATCGTAACGATACTTACGTCCAGTTCTTCCGGATGGATGATATTCGATACTGATTCCTTGAAAAGTTCTATCGCAACTGCAATGACCGCAGCAGATACTACAAATCCCGTTATGTATTCGACTCTTCCGTGACCGTACGGATGTTCCCTGTCGGCAGGCTTGCCGGATATCTTGAACCCGACAAGGGTCACCACGGAAGAAACCGCATCGGAAAGATTATTGACCGCATCCGTCACGATCGATACCGCGCCCGTAACAAGCCCGAGCACGATCTTGGTCGAAGCGAGTATGACATTGCAGATGATGCCCACAACGCCCGCTAAAAGCCCGTACTTATGCCTTTGCGACGGGTCTTTGACAAACAGCCTGATCAGTAATTCCGACATGTCTTTGCTCTTCTTACTCCAGTGTCGCTTCGCCCGGAACTGATCTGTCCGTGAAGAACAGTTCTACGGCCAGAAGCCCGTTTCCGCCTTCTTCGGTATAATCGTAATATTCGACCCTTATCTCACAATCATTGCCATATTTGTACAGATGGTAGAACGAATCCTCATCTGCTACCAGATCACCCGTCTCGAACGGTTCTCCGCACACATCTTCAAGCTCGCTGTCAGCTGCTTCGACAAGAGATCTGACTTCGTCATCAAAACCCTTAAGATCGTCAAACGACGATGTGAAGAAGTCGTCGTTGCTGCAGTAAAAGCTGATCCTTCTTACAACATCGGTATCGGGATCGACACCCACCGATACTTCAAGGAAACGGTATTCCCCCGTATAGAGCCGGGTATAATAGAATTCGGTATTTAACTTAAGTCCGAACCACTCCTCCTGGAACTCGACGGGATCTGCAAGCTCCGTACCGAAGTAGTCTTCGATCATCTGAACGGCCGTAAACTTATCCTTGCCCGTGGCATCATCCATGAGCTGAAATAATGAGCCCATCGTATTGCCGGAAAAACTATCTCTCTTTTCCTTTATTTCTTCCTTATCTCCCTTTGTCTCCTCAATACGGTCCTTCGAACCCTTATCCTTTCCTCTTCTGTCCTTCTTACTTTCACATGAACAGACTGAAACCAGGACCGCTGCCGACATCAGTAATGCCGCTACCCTTATCACTATCTTCATATCATTTCCTCCATAAACTGACGTACCCCCGTTTTCCGTATCCTTTTTTCGAAAAACAGGGGTACCATCAGGCAATCTGGTGGAGACGATGGGACTTGAACCCACTACCTCTGCAATGCGAATGCAACGCTCTCCCAGGTGAGCTACGCCCCCATACTGAAAAATTATATCACCAAGCTTCCCGAAAAGGTATTACGAAGACCGCATCTTCTTTAAAATCCGTCAAGAATCCGTTATAATTGACTGATAGTGAGGTATCTGCCTATGAGAATATGTGCTTTTATCGGAGATATGTATCGCGACTATTCGTCGGCTGTTATCAGAAGCCTCATGGAGCGTGCCGTCAAAAACGGACACC
>Ga0310786_10008232_pt1 | contig 13422 bp, 12 predicted proteins | sample AusTroGonzalo_MG_FD_203881 | JGI IMG/M metagenome (GOLD analysis project Ga0310786, IMG submission 203881) | Bovine rumen microbial communities from tropical cattle in Woodstock, Queensland, Australia - Gonzalo_03 (v2) (version 2) | ecosystem: Host-associated > Mammals > Digestive system >... | reverse complement strand
ATCAGGTCTCGATCCTCTTATGCAGAGGGAATTTTTCAACATTCTTAATGAAGAGAATAAAAGAGGCGCGACGATATTCTTCTCGTCCCATATCCTGTCGGAAGTCCAGAATAACTGCAGGTCAGCAGCTTTCATCAAGGACGGTAAGATAATCATCTCCGACAAGGTGGAAAAACTCGAAGAGACGGGTGCCAAGAAAGTCACCGTAAAGACGGAATCGGGAACTGAAGAATTCATCTTCAAAGGCGATATTAAAGATCTCTTAAGCTCCATAACTTCCAAATCGCCTACCGATGTAACGATCACGGAACCGAGCCTGGAAGACATCTTCATGAATTACTACGAATAAGAGGAAATGATATGTATATATTTAAGCAGGAAATAAGATCACAAAGACTTGCTCTGACCGTATGGAGCCTGTCCATAGGACTTCTGATCGCCATGTGCATGCTCCTTTATCCCGAGATGAAATCACAGATGGATGACGTAAATGAGATGTTCTCATCCATGGGAAACTTCACTTCAGCCTTCGGAATGGATCAGCTCAACTTCGGAACACTGATCGGATATTACGCGATCGAGGGCGGCAACATCCTCGGTATCGGCGGCGCCTTCTTTGCCGCGATCACCGGAATCTCAGTCCTTGTCAAGGAAGAAAAGGAGAAGACGGCGGAATTTCTTCTTACTCATCCCGTAAAAAGGATCCGTGTAGTCATAGAAAAGCTCCTAAGCGTCTTTGCCGTCGTCCTTATACTTAACGTGATCATATTCATCCTGTCGGTCGGCTCGGTATTCATGATCAAGGAAGATTTCGGCTGGAAAGAGATCCTTATCTTCCATCTGGCTTACCTTCTCATGCAGTTCGAGATCGCGGGCATCTGCTTCGGCATATCTGCTTTTCTCCGTAAGAGCGGACTCGGGATCGGCATAGGAATAGCTTCCGTATTCTACTTTCTTAACATCGTCGCGAATATCACCGAAGACGCGAAGATCTTGAAGTACATTACTCCTTTCGGATATACGGAAGGCTCCGACCTCGTAAACAACGTGACGATCAAGATCGGTTACCTGATCCCCGGAATGATCCTGATGTGCTTATTTATCCTGGCAGGATCCATCTATTATATGAAAAAGGATATCAATACTTAAGACCCTTTTTATGCCCTCCGAAAAAATATTCTACAAATGTAGAAAAAAGTATTGACAAGGCAATTCTACATTTGTAGAATGTCATTGTGTTCAAGGGAAACACGAAAAGAAAACAGCTTTTGAACAGTAACGGAGGCAAAAATATGAAAGGCAATAAGAAGGCAATAATAGCATCCATGATCCTTGCGGCATCTGTAGCATTAATGACAAGTGCATGCACGATCGAGCTCAAGAACGACGGTAAGGTAACTGTTCCGACATTATCCGGAGAAACCGCCGTAGAAAAAGAAAAAGAATTAAATGAAGAAGAGACATCTTCTCCTGAGATATCTGAAGAGATCCCGACTGAAGTACCGGTTGAAGAACCGACAGAAGAACCGACCAAGGCACCTGATGTAACAGAACCTGAGGCCGCTCCCGAGACTTCTGAAGATATAACCGTTCCTGATAACACGGAAAACGGTCCTGATTATCAGAAAGCCATCCCTCCTCAATACAAGGAAGTCCTGGATTATATCTATGACGGTATCGTCTCCGGAGAACTTGAAGAGGTTCTTAATAATGAAGAAGCCAAGTACAGCATCGGATCGGGCATGGCGGAAGTTGTTCATTATAATACTGCTGAAGAGGCACTCGGTAAGCTATTCTACGTACTGATGGATCTTGACAATAACGGTACAGACGAACTCCTTATCATGTATCACTATGATTATGATGACATTGTCTTCGATTATGTCCTGGAATTCTACACGATCACAAACGGTCAACTGGATCATATACAGACAGGCTGGTTCAGAAGCTGCTATTATATCCAGGTAGATAAGAGCGTCTTCTATTACGGTTCAGGCGGATATGCATCCAAGTACTGGCAATATCTGGCTCTGGATGGAAATCATTTTGTCGTATACGACAACTATTACACGACAAACGTGATCGATGGTCAGATACAGGATAAGATCTATATCTACCGCATTCCAGAGAATGGTGAAGACCAGTTTATCGGATACCTGACAGACGAGACAGGTCCTACATTTGATAATATGTATGTTTTTGAAGACAGGGCATATTTCAAGGATTACAAATAACAGATCATCTTCGCTTTTTATAAAACGGTACGATCGCCTTCAAACGGCCTTCGTGCCGTTTTTGTCATGACCTGCACTTAAGAAACCTTATATATTCCTCCGTCAGATAAGACGGGTGTATCCTTTCAGGCAGGATATATCCGATCTGCATGTAATCGTCCACCTTGAGAGGCTTCGCAATGATATTGGGACCGTTCAATTCCTCATTAATGACGCCGCTGCAGATCGTGTACCCGTTAAGGCCTATCAGCAGGTTAAATAAAGTAGCCCTGTCCCTGACTATCAGTTCTTTCTCACAGTCGACAGTACTAAGTATCTCTTCCGAAAAATAAAATGAGTTATGACTTCCCTGCTCGTAAGAAAGTCTCGGATAAGGCTTAAGATCTTCAAGCGTGATGGATCTCTTCTTGGAAAGGGGCGAATCCTTGCCGATAAAAACATGCGGCTTTGCCCTGAACAGCGGCTCGAAAATAAGCCCGTTATCTCTTAAGGTCTTTCTTATGACAGTCTCATTGAATGCATTCAGATAAAGAACACCTATCTCGCTTCTAAGATTGGCGACATCCTCTATGATGTCATATGTCTGTGTCTCACGCATGTGAAATTCGTATTTGCTTCCGCCGTGAGCCTTCAAAAGCTCGACAAATGCTTCGACCGCGAATGAATAATGCTGGGAGGATACGCAGAATCTGACCTTGCCCTTGGTGTTGCCTGTATACCGTTCTTCTATGAGATCCGCCTGTTCGAGTATCTGCCTCGCGTAACCCAGGAACTCCTCCCCTTCAGGAGTTATCTCGATACCCCTGTTACTCCTGTTGAATATCACGATCCCGTATTCGTTCTCCAGATCCTTGATCGCCGATGTCAGACTCGGCTGGGCAATGAAGAGCTTCCCTGCCGCTTCTGTGATATTGCCCGTATCTGCCACCGTTACCAGATATTTCAGTTGTTTGAGAGTCATGGTCACCCGTCTCCTTTTCATAGCAAGTATCTATGATTATACGCGCATCCATAGATAAAATCTATGGATAAGAGTCGGTTTTTTATATTTCACCTACTGAAAAGATAGGCGTATACTCCGCTTATAAAAATCACCACACACAGGAGAGAAATATATGAAGACATCAGTAATCGGCTTTCCGAGGATCGGAAGAAACAGAGAATTAAAGTTTACGAGCGAGAAGTACTTCGCGGGCAAGATCGGCGAAGCAGAGCTTCTTACCGAAGGACGCGCACAGAGAGCCTTCAACATCAAGGTACAGAAAGATTCGGGGATCGATCTTATATCATCCAATGATTTTTCCTTCTATGATAACGTACTTGATACCGCTTTCCTCTTTAACGTCATACCTGAAAGATATAAGGAACTCGGCTTATCTGTGATCGATACCTATTTTGCTGCAGCAAGAGGTTATCAGGGAGATAAGGGAAACGTTAAGGCTCTCGCGATGAAGAAGTGGTTCAACACCAACTATCACTATATCGTTCCGGAGATCGATGACAGTACGAAGATCGCTCTTACGGGTACAAAGCCTGTTGACGAATATCTTGAGGCAAAGGAACTTGGCGCAGATACGAAGGTCCTTCTAATCGGACCGTTCACTTTCCTTAAGCTGTGCAGGTTCACGGGAGAAAAAGGCATCTCTGATTTTAAGGATGCTCTTACGAACGAATATATCGCTCTGATCGGAAAGCTTGAGGAAAAGGGCTGTAAGCTCGTACAGTTTGACGAGCCTTATCTCGTAAGAGACCTTGACAAAGAAGACATTGCCCTTTTCGAGGAGATATATAATAAGATCCTCGGAAAGAAAGGCAGCGTAAAGGTCCTTCTGCAGACATACTTCGGAGACATCAGGGATATATACGAGAAGGTCATCTCTCTTGATTTTGACCTTATCGGTATCGATCTTGTCGAAGGAAGAAAGAGTCTCGATCTCATAAAAAAGTACGGCTTCCCGGAAGACAAGATACTTGTTGCGGGACTTATTAACGGCAAGAACATCTGGAGAAACGACTACTCCAAGACATATGAGAAGCTGGAGATCTTAAAGGGATCCGTGTCTGAAGACAGGATCATCGCAGGCACATCCTGCTCCCTCCTGCACGTTCCTTATACTCTTGAGAGCGAGACAAAGCTTACGGAAGATTATAAGAAGCACTTCTCATTTGCGGAGGAGAAACTTACCGAGCTTAAGGAGATCGCTTCGGGAGATGAGGCTGCACTTAATGCAAATAAGGAGATCTTCAAAAACAGGATCGATGTTCTCGATAATGATGTAAAGGAACGCGTTAATGCGATAAAGAAAGAGGATTATACCCGTCTTCCTTCCTTTGAGGAGAGAGAGAAGATCCAGAAGGAACGTCTCGGACTTCCTTTGTTCCCGACGACAACGATCGGATCGTTCCCTCAGACCGATGATGTAAGAAAGAACAGAAAGGATTACAGATCGGGACTTATAACGAAGGAGCAGTATATCGACTTCAACGAGAAGAAGATCGCGGAATGTATCCGCCTTCAGGAAGAGCTCGGACTTGATGTCCTCGTTCACGGCGAGTTTGAGAGAAATGACATGGTCGAGTACTTCGGAGAGCATCTGTCCGGCTATGTATTCACGGAAAAGGCATGGGTCCTCTCATATGGTACAAGATGCGTTAAGCCGCCGATCATCTGGGGCGACGTATCAAGAAAGGAAGCCATCACGGTCAGATGGTCCGTATTTGCCCAGAGCTGCACGAGAAAGCCTGTCAAGGGAATGCTGACGGGACCTGTCACGATACTTAACTGGTCATTCCCGAGAGAAGACATCTCCCTTCAGGAAAGCACGCTTCAGATCGCACTTGCCATAAGAGATGAAGTCCTCGATCTCGAGAAGAACGGAATAAAGATCATCCAGATAGATGAGGCGGCACTTAGAGAGAAGCTCCCTTTAAGAAAGAGCGACTGGTACAGCGAGTATCTCGACTGGGCTATCCCTGCTTTCAGGCTCGTACATAGCGGCGTTGCTCCTGACACACAGATCCACACGCATATGTGCTACAGCGAATTCACCGATATCATTCCGGCCATCGACTCGATGGATGCGGATGTCATCACTTTCGAAGCATCCCGTTCCGACCTTCTTATCCTTGATGCTCTTAAGGAAAACAACTTCAAGACCGAAGTAGGTCCGGGCGTTTATGATATTCATAGTCCCCGCGTACCTTCCGTCGAAGAACTCGTTTCAGTACTTACGAAGATCAGAACAAAGACAGAAGATAAGAAACTCTGGGTCAACCCTGACTGCGGACTTAAGACAAGAGGCATAACCGAGACAAAGGCCAGCCTTAATAATCTTGTTGAAGCCGCCAAGATCATAAGAGGTCAGTAATGAGGATATCCGAACTTTACAAGAAGAACAGGAGAAGTCTGTCATTCGAGATCTATCCGCCTAAAAAGGACAGCGAGCTTCAGAATATCGATGAGACGCTCAAGGTCCTCTGCGAGCTCGATCCCGACTTTATAAGCGTGACCTTCGGCGCGGGCGGGAGCTTAAACAGCAACAAGACGATAGAGATCGCGAAGAACATAAAGAAGAACTACGGCATCGAGCCCGTAGTTCATCTTACTTCGCTTCATTATGACAAAGCAGAGATCGACAGTTTTGCAAAAGACCTGAGAGATGCCGGGATAGAAAATATCCTGGCTCTCAGAGGTGACAAGACACCGAATGCGGAAGAAAAAAGTGACTTCCGTCATGCATCCGATCTTACTTACTATCTTAGATCAAAATACGACTTCTGCGTACTCGGGGCCTGCTATCCCGAATGTCATCCGGAATCACCGGATAAGATAAGCGATATCAGAGGTCTCAAGGCCAAGGTCGAAGCCGGAGCGGAAGTCCTTATATCACAGTTGTTTTTCGAGAACGAAAAGTTTTATGACCTTTGTGAGCACTGTAAGATCGCAGGCATAGATGTTCCCGTGATACCGGGTATCATGCCTGTAATCAACGCTTCCCAGATAAAGAGGATGCTGAGCCTTTGTAATGCCACATTCCCGGGAAGATTCGACAGGATCATTAAGCGCTACGAGGATAATAAGGCAGCGCTCTTTGATGCGGGCATGTCATATGCCCTAAGCCAGATCATCGATCTTATCGCCGACGGGATACCGGGGATCCATCTTTATACGATGAATAATCCCCTTGTCGCAAGAAGGATATGTGACGGGATCAGGAATATAATCTGATCACCTGACGGCATCCTTCATCTCTTTTACGAACTTTCCGACATAGGAAGGAGCGTCTTTGCCGTGCTCGGCAAGGATCTTTATGATCGCTGAGCCGACGATGACACCGTCTGCAAATCCCGACATCTCCTTAGCCTGGGAAGGATCCGAGATGCCGAATCCGATCGCACACGGAACATCCGTTACAGCGCGTATGTCTGAAATAACGGAGGAAAGACCTTCTGCAAAAGATGATCTCATACCCGTAACGCCCATACTGGATACGACATAGATGAATCCCTTTGCTTCCTTTGCGATCATGGAAACACGGTCCTTCGAAGTAGGAGCGACCATGGAGATCAGGTCAACGTCGTATTTCTCACAGAAAGGCAGGAACTCATCCTTCTCCTCATAAGGGATATCGGGGATTATGAGTCCGTCGATGCCGATCTCGCTGCATGTCCTGATGAACTTATCCGGATCATAGGAGAATACGACATTTGCATATGTCATGAACACGAGAGGGATCTTAACTTCTTTTCTTATCCTCTTAACGAGCTCGAAAACCTTATCCGTCGTTATGCCGCCTTCAAGAGCCCTTATGTTGGCGCCCTGAATGACAGGACCTTCAGCAGTCGGATCCGAAAAAGGGATGCCGAGTTCTATGAGATCGGCACCGTTTTTTGCGGCTTCGATGACGACGTTATATGTGGTATCGGTATCAGGATCACCGCATGTGATGAACGGGATAAAAGCCTTACCGTTACTGAATGCTTCTTTTATATTACTCATAGATATTCTCTCCTCTGTATCTCGCGATGGCCGCACAGTCCTTGTCTCCTCTTCCCGAGACAGTTACGACTATGATCTTATCCTTATCCATTGAAGGAGCGATCTTCATCGCATGTGCGATAGCGTGCGAAGATTCGATCGCAGGAATTATTCCTTCCGTTCTGGACAGATATTCGAAGGCTTCGACCGCCTCATCATCTGTTACCGGAACATAAGATGCCCTGCCGATATCGTGAAGATATGCATGCTCGGGGCCTACGCCAGGATAATCAAGGCCTGCTGAGATCGAGTAGACCGGTGCGATCTGACCATACTCATCCTGGCAGAAGTAGGACTTCATGCCGTGGAAGATACCGAGTCTTCCCGTATTGACGGTAGCAGCCGTCTCAAAAGTATCGATACCTCTTCCCGCTGCTTCGCATCCGATAAGCTGAACATCCTTGTCATCAATAAAATGATAGAAAGATCCAATGGCATTGGAGCCGCCTCCGACACATGCCATGACTATATCAGGAAGCCTGCCTTCCTTCTCTAAGATCTGCTTTTTGATCTCTTTGGATATAACGGCCTGGAAATCACGTACGATCGTCGGGAAAGGATGAGGACCCATGACCGAACCTAAGCAGTAATGGGTATCTTCGACTCTTGTCGTCCATTCGCGCATCGCCTCGGATACGGCATCCTTAAGAGTCCTCGTACCTGTCTTGACCGGTACTACGGTAGCTCCCAGAAGCTTCATCCTGTAAACGTTAAGAGCCTGGCGCTTTGTATCTTCTTCTCCCATGAACACGACGCATTCCATTCCCATGAGTGCTGCTGCCGTAGCAGTTGCAACTCCGTGCTGACCTGCGCCCGTTTCCGCGATGAGACGTGTCTTGCCCATCTTTTTGGCAAGAAGTGCCTGACCTAATACGTTATTTACCTTGTGCGCTCCGGTATGGTTAAGATCTTCCCTCTTAAGATAGATCTTTGCGCCGCCCAGATCTTCGGTCATCTTTTTCGCGAAGTAAAGAAGCGAAGGTCTGTTCGCGTATTCATTAAAGAGTGTGTCGAGTTCTTCCTGGAACTTCGGGTCGTTCTTGTAAAATTCATAAGCCTCTGTCAGCTCATGTATCGCATTCATCAAGGTCTCGGGGATGTATTGTCCGCCGTGAATGCCAAATCTGCCTTCTTTTGCCACTTTTATCGTCCTTTCTTTACCCCAGCCATAAAGGCCTTCATCTTAGTTATGTCCTTATATCCGTCTGTCTCGATCCCGGAACTTACGTCAACGCCGTAAGGGGCGATCTTAACAGCATCACTTATGTTGTCCGCATCAAGGCCTCCCGCGAGGATATAAGGCCTTTTGATCTTACTTAGAAGCTCCCAGTTGAACGGCTCGCCCGTTCCCCCTCCCGGAGAATCAACTATGACCAGATCTGCACTTGAAGCTTCAGCCCTTTTTATATCCTCATCACTTCTTATCCCGAAAGCCTTGATGATCAAGGCGCCCGTCTTCTCCCTGACTTCCTTTATGTAGTCATCGGATTCGTTTCCGTGAAGCTGCGCGATATCTATGATACCATCATTAAGAAGTTTTACCACATAAGATATCTCTTCATCCACAAATACACCGACTACTCTGATCTTCGGATCAAGGTCTTTCCGAAGCCCGGATATAGTATCAGGACTAACATATCTCCTTCTGGTCCTGTCGAGGACAAAGCCGATCAGATCGGGCTTTACCTCGTTCACGGCTTTGATATCCTCTGATCTTCTGATACCGCAAAACTTGACTATCATAAGTTACCTCGAAGGCTTTGAAGCATCGCCTTCTTATCGGAAGCTCTCATTAGTGTCTCGCCGACAAGTACCGCGTCTGCGCCTATATCCGCGAGAGCTCTGACGTCTTCATGTGTCTTTATCCCACTCTCCGCGACAAAGAGTATGTCCTGCGGGACGATCTTACGGAGATTGGAACTGTTACCCGTATCCACCGTAAAGTCCTTGAGGTTTCTGTTATTGACGCCTATGACTCTTGCCTTACAGTCAATTGCAGACCTTACCTCATCTTCGTTATGGGTCTCGACTATTGCCGTAAGACCCAGGCTGTCACAGATCCCGATATATTCCTTAACCTGTTCCGGACTTAGTATGGAGCAGATAAGAAGGACAGCAGATGCTCCAAGGAGCTTAGCTTCGTAGATCATATATTCGTCAACGGTAAAATCCTTGCGAAGGCACGGGATATTTACGGCTGAAGCGATCTGCCTTAAGTAATCGTCAGACCCCAGAAACCACTTGGGTTCCGTAAGGACGGAAATACAGTCCGCACCCGCAGCCTCGTACTCCTTCGCGATCTGAAGATAAGGAAAATCAGAGGCGATGATACCCTTCGAAGGAGACGCTTTCTTACACTCACAGATGAAAGATATCCCATCCTTCTTAAGCGCCTTCTCGAAAACAAATCCCGATGATCCGAGGCCTTCCGCCTCGGATCTCAGCGACTGAAGTGATATCTTCTCTTTATTAAGTCTTGTCCTCTCCTTGGCATAAAAAGCCAGTTCGTCAAGTATCGTCATTATCTCAGATCTCCTCATTACTGATCTTTATAAGCTTATCAAGTGTCTCAGAAACCTTGCCGGAATCGATCAAAGATCCTGCGAGCATTATACCCTGACCGAATGTCTCAGCCTTGCCTGCGATATAAAGAGCGGCACCCGCATTAAGAAGGACAGTATTTCTCTTATGACCTTTTTGTCCTGCAAGGATATCGCGGACGATCTTGGCATTTTCAGCAGGATCTCCTCCGGCGAGGTCTTCTTTTGTGCAGCGATCGAATCCGAACCTCTCCGGTGTGATCTCATATACTTTATACCAGCCGTCCTTGAATTCGCAGATCTTAGTGGGTGCACTCATGGATATCTCGTCGAGCTTGTCCTTGCCGTAAACGACCATGCCGCGCTTAACGCCGAGTGACATAAGTACCTGTGCCAGAGGCTCGATCAGGTATTCGTCATAGACGCCCAGAAGCTGCATCTTAGGAGAACCCGGATTTGTGAGAGGTCCCAAGATATTGAATACTGTCCTGAAACCCAATTCCTTTCTGATAGGTCCGACATATTTCATGGATGTGTGATACTTCTGAGCGAAGAAGAAGCACATTCCGACTTCATTCAGGAGCTTTATGCACATCTCGGGACTCTGGTTGATATTTACTCCCAGAGCCTCCAGACAGTCAGCCGTTCCGCACTTGGAGGAAGCAGCACGGTTACCGTGCTTAGCAACCTTTACTCCGCCTGCTGCACAGACCAGTGCCGATACTGTGGAGATATTGAAGCTGTGAGCTCCGTCTCCGCCCGTACCTACGATCTCGAGAATATCCATTCCAGTATCAACAGGTGTAGCATGATCTCTCATGGCCTTGGCGCATCCTGCGATCTCATCTGTCGTCTCTGCCTTTGCACTCTTGGCTGAAAGAGCTGCAAGGAAAGCCGCATTCTGCGTAGCCGTTGTCTCACCGCTCATTATCTCGTTCATTACCGTATATGCCTCGTCATATGTGAGGTCCTCTTTGTTTACTATCTTTACGATTGCTTCTTTGATCATGATCTTGTCACTCCTTTATAAAGTTTTTAAGTATTGTCTTACCTTCAGGTGTAAGTATCGATTCCGGATGGAACTGAAGTCCGTATATGGGATATTTCCTGTGTGATACTGCCATCACTTCACCTTCATCGGTTACTGCCGTTACCTTGAGTTCTTCGGGTATCGTATCGGGATCTGCTATTAGTGAATGATATCTCGCTACCTTGATCCTTTCCGGAAGTCCCCTGAACATCGTATCTTCCGTATCGATACTGACTTCGGACTGTTTACCGTGCATCAGTCTCGGCGCATATGTTATCGTGGCTCCGAATACCATGGATATCGCCTGATGTCCGAGACACACACCGAGGATCGGGATCTTGCCTTTGAGCTTATCTATCACCTCAGGGACCACCCCCGCATCTTCAGGTCTTCCGGGGCCCGGCGAGATGATGATCTTCGAAGGCTCAAGAGCACTGATCTCATCTGCCGTCATCTCGTCGTTTCTAATTACCCTGATATCCGGATCGATGCTTCCGATCATCTGGTAGAGGTTATATGAGAAACTGTCATAATTATCGATCAAGAGTATCATATGTCGTCCTCCTGTGCCGCTTTAAGTGCATTGACCACTGCCTTTGCCTTATTGATGGTCTCGATATATTCCTTCTCGGGATCGGAATCAGCTACGATACCTGCTCCGCTCCTGATAAAGACCTTGCCGTTCTTCTTATATGCGATCCTTATCGCGATGCATGTATCCATGTTGCCGGAAAAATCGATATATCCGATCGCACCGCCGTAGATACCTCTCTTGTTGTTCTCGAGTTCCCCTATGAGCGTGCAGGCCCTGATCTTGGGAGCTCCCGAGAGCGTACCTGCAGGAAGTACCGCTGATATCGCATCAAGAGCATCTTTGTCCTCTCTGATCTGCCCTCTTATCGTGGAACCGATATGCATGACATGTGAGAATCTCTCTATGGAGTGGAGCTTTTCCACTTCAACCGTTCCGAACTTACTTACTTTACCGAGATCGTTCCTTCCGAGATCAACGAGCATGTTGTGCTCGGCAAGTTCCTTCTCATCACGAAGGAGATCTCTTTCAAGAGCCAGGTCCTCCGCTTCCGTTCTTCCTCTCGGTCTTGTTCCCGCAAGAGGGAATGTATGAAGGACACCGTTTTTAAGGCTTACGAGGGTCTCAGGTGAAGCTCCTGCGACCTCGACGTCCGTTCCCGAGAAATAGAACATATAAGGTGACGGATTTATCGTTCTCAGGTATCTGTATGTATCAAGAAGGCTTCCTTCAAACGGTGCTGACAGGCGGTTCGAGAGTACTATCTGGAAGATATCCCCCTCATGGATATAATGCTTTCCCGACTCGACCATCTCCATAAACCTTTCCTTTTCGAAAAGAGGCTTTGGTTCATCAAGAAGTCTTCCCTTGTGTTCGCCGTCTGCCTTCCCGTTAATGATAAGGTCGGCGATCCTTTTAATCTCGAGTATGGCTTTGTTGTAGCCGACCTCAAGATCGTCGAGCGACATGTTGGCGATGATGATTATCTTCTGTGCGTAATTATCGAATGCGATGACCTTATCGAAGAGCATCAGGTCGATGTCCTTAAAACCTTCCTCATCAACGGTATCGACCTTGGCCTTGGGCTCGCTGTAATAGATGTAGTCATAGGAAAAATAGCCTACGAGGCCGCCCGTAAACGGTGGAAGGTAACTGAGCTTCGGGCTCTTATACTCGCTCAGTATCTGTCTTAAGTATCTGTTCGGATCATTCGTCTCGATACTTACATCACCGATCCTCATCTTGCCGTCGTTAACGGTTACGGATGTCTTCGGATCGAAGCCGAGGAATGTATATCTTCCCCACTTCTCGTTCTCCGCTACGGATTCGAGCATATAGCAATGCGTGGAGATGCTCTTTAATACCTTCATCGTCTCGATCGGGGTCCTTACATCCGACAGTATCTCAGTACTGACAGGAACGATGTTGTAAAGGCCTGTTGCTGCGATCTTTTTGACATCCTGAAATTCAGGTAAGATCTTCATGTTGTTTTCCTCCTTTTCCTGTTCCGGAGGAAACAAAAAATCCTCAACAGAACAATCAATAAGTTCTGTCAAGGACGAATAAATCGCGGTGCCACCTTGATTCACGGCTTATGCCGTGCACTTAGCGAGATACTATCATATCCCCGGCAAGTAACGTATGCCCTCACGTTGCAGAATACTTTGCACATATATGCATTTGACTGCACCCTCAGCGGTCCATTTGATGATTTGTTTTCCGCCGGATTCTCAGCATCGCCGGCTCTCTGTGGGAGCATCATCACCGTTATCTCCGCGTCAACGGTTTGACTTATGAAGGAATATTAGCATTGACTATTTGTTTTGTAAAGAGTTTTTTGTCACGCGTTTTTGGGATCCTGATATCAGAGGATCTTTTCCATCGTGATCTTCTGAGGCAAAAGGCCCATCTTTTCATAGAATCTGACGGCTCCGGGATTACAGTTCCATACGTTCAGCGTGACGTTATAAAAGCCGTTCTCACGGGCATAAGAGATGACCTCCTCATAAAGTGCCTTCCCTATGCCCTTCTTGCGGTTATTCTCATCC
>Ga0310786_10008230_pt1 | contig 13424 bp, 7 predicted proteins | sample AusTroGonzalo_MG_FD_203881 | JGI IMG/M metagenome (GOLD analysis project Ga0310786, IMG submission 203881) | Bovine rumen microbial communities from tropical cattle in Woodstock, Queensland, Australia - Gonzalo_03 (v2) (version 2) | ecosystem: Host-associated > Mammals > Digestive system >... | reverse complement strand
GTCACGAGCAACAAGATTTACGCCTACGTCTATGAGAACAATGCGTGGGGCTGGAAGGCAATCTGGACGTTCTCCAGCGAGCTGACCAAGAACCAGGTTGACGCGCTCCAGACGAGAATCGCATCGACTGACACCATCCTCGTGGCGACCGGCGAAACTCAGATGGTGAAGATAGACACGAGCGCGAACACGGCTGCATCGTTCGGCGCAGGCCTATACTCATACGAGGGCACCATAACCGCGTTCGACCAGGACACCGGCACCGTTACGGTCAGTCCGGCGATGGATTCCGAGGCCATTCGCCGCGCTCTCGCCTACGGGGTCATATACGGCGACGGCATCTACGTAGACGTATACGAGGTGCCCGACTCGACGCACATCGTCCTTGAGGCGGCAATCGTATCGCCTCCGGCGCCCAACGACAGCATCACTGTCAGGGGCGGCGGGTCCACTGCGCCTGTTGCGTATACGGAGCTGTACTCGAACAGGCTGTTCGCGGCTGGCGACCAGAGCGCCCCGTACCGGCTTTACTGGTCCGCAGTCCCTGGCGACGGCAGGACCATCGAGGACTGGCTCAGCGTTGACGGCTCCTTTGATGCGTCCGGTGGTTACGTTGAGGTTGGCGACGGTTCTTCTGACGAAATCATCGGCCTGACCGCAATCTCCAATCAGCTCATCATCTGGAAGCGCTGCTCCGTGTGGCGCCTCTATGGCGACCGGCCGTCGAATTACACGCTGGAGCGCATCGACAAGCACTCGGATGTGATGAGCAACGCTGGCGTCGTTACGAAGTACGACGCGCCGTACCTGCTTATGCCGACCGGCATCCACATGTACAACAACACGAGCGTGGTCCCTGTTGACAACGGAGAGAAACCGCTCAGGCGGTTCTTCGACGCGAAGCCCGACGTGAGCAACAGTCGCGGCGCGTTCTGGGACAACCGGCTCTACATGAGCTGCAAGGTTGGCGCGACGCAGACTGGCTACGACAACGCAATCGTCGTTTACGACATAGCCAGAAACTCCTACATGATTCGGAACGGGTTCGAGATTGCGGACATCACCGCTGTGAACTCGCACATCTACCTCATCAACGGGAGCCGCTACGTCTACGAGTTCGAGGTTGGGTCCACGTATGACGGCCAGCCCATCTCCGCGTACTGGCTCACGCAGCCGACCGACTTCTCGAAGAAGATGTACAGGCATCAGGCGATGGCCATGTACATGCACATAACTGGGAGCCCCGTGAAGATTACCGTCTACGGCGACTACCTAAATCACGCGAAGAGCGTCACGCCGCTCACCGCGAGGGCTGGGTATACGACTGCAAGGTTCCAAACCGACCAGCAATACTTCATCCAGTTCAAGTTCGAGAATATCAGCGGCGGCGCCTTCACGCTCCACGGTGGCGCGAACATCTACGTGCTCAGCGAGATGAAGCCGTAAGGAGGGGGCAAATGGCGACAAAGCTAAAAGCTATGTACCCGATAACCCTGTACAACGACGGGAAGAGCGACAGGGAAAAGAACGTCATCAACATAAACCAGCAGCATCTGAACGAGAATTTTAGGAACATTGCCGAGGCCATCATTGAGCTCTTCACGAGCGGCGAGCACACGCTCGACTACCTGAGCGCACGGGTGGATGCGGACGAGGCAAGCTGGACGGCAATCGGCCAGCAGGTCGAACAGAACAGCGCAGCCATCCTTGTGATGCCGACGAGCATCGTCCAGAGCATCACGGACGTCGTCACGCAGTACGTGGCGCATGGCGGCGAGGTTCAGCAGGGCGACCCCGTGCTCACGATGGCCATAGCGTCGCTCGTCCAGCAGAGCTCGGACAAACTGGTCGTCAGCTTCACGAGCACGACTACCGCCTTGAGCAACTCCGTTGACTCTCAGGACGCACGTCTGTCCGCCATCGAAAGCTGGGTGAAGGTTGTTGCGGCCAACGCGGGCGACGGGACGAACGCAGGCGTGATAATCGGCTCGTCCGATTCTTCCACGAGCTTCAAGGCTGAGGCGAGCTGCATCTTCTTCTACAGCGGCGACGACTCGCGTGCGAAGTGGGCGAACGCGCTCGCTGGCCTCGACGCGACCGGCCGATTCGTAGCGGGCAAAGCGAGCATCGACTCGATGCTTCTCTGCAAGGCGTTCGACATCGACCTTGTGACGGTGAACAACGTAGACTTCCTACACATCACAGGGAGGCAATAATCATGGCAAATCTCTATAGATATATCTGGAACGACGCCACGTATACAGGGTTGCTTGTTGTTGACAAGAACGGGGGGCACGGCGGCTCCAACAGCTTCGCTAACCACGTGTCAATGCCAGGTGGCTCGAGTTCTGGTTACTCACCCAAATATCCCCCAGCCTTGGGTATCGGCTCCACGGTGTCTGTCACTGTCAAGCCAAACACGCAAACAAATAACCCGACCAGGACCGGCTATGCCTTCCGTGGGTATTCTTTAGATTCTGCGGACAACCCCATAGTTTTCCCCGCAAACCAATTCGTTGAGAACGGAGTCACCTTCACCTTTGACCGCGTTCCATCGGAGACGAGCTATAGGGAATACGAAGATGGAAACAACCTCGTTCACGAGACGACATACGTCTTTGACGACCAGTCTGATTCTCGCACTCTATACGCGAAGTGGAGCATCATAACCTACAACATCTCGTATGATGCGAACGGCGGCTCATATCCACCAGGAAAACAAACCAAGATATACGGAGAGGATTTAACGCTCTCTTCTGACATTCCAACCTGGGAAGGGCATGAGTTCTCCGGATGGGCCACTTCCTCAAGCGCCACGGTTCCCTCGTATGTCCCTGGCGGAACGTATGCGGAAAACCGGTCATGCACGCTGTACGCCGTCTGGGACGTTGCCGGTTCCACCATAGACAGTTACACCGACATCATTGAGGTTGAGGCAAGCGGCACAATCAGCTTCACGGCAGCGTCCGAGGACTATACGCACGACGTCGTCCTTGCGCTCTCAGGTGCGCCGACAGTAACCGTTCCGGTAGCGGCCGGAGTCTCCACTGCGACGTACACGATTCCGGCTACGTGGTACGCTACCATAGGCAACCAAACAGGAGCGGTTGGCTCTCTGTCGCTTGTCACGAAGAGCGACGGCACAACCATCGGCGTGAAGGCTGTTCCCCTTTGGGTCAACGTCTCTGCGGCTATCGTTCCGTCTGTCACTATCCAGTCGGTCGAGCACCACTCAGATAATGCGACGGTTGAAAGCTGGGACGAGTTCGTCCAGGGACTCACCACCGCAAGGATAACCGTGAGCGCCACGGCTGGCACCGGCGCCACCATTGAAACGGTAAGAGTTGAGTTCGCTGGGGTGACAAAGACCATTACCGGAATAGGAACCGCGACGTTCTCTCAGACGATAGATATGGGAACGATTCCAGCGAGCGGAACGGTCAACGCCAGTGTCCGAGTGACGGACGGCCGCGACAGGTACGCCGACGCTACGAGCGGCAGCTACGATGTGTACCCATACGGCGCGCCTGTCGTCCTCGACATTGAGACGATGCGCTGCGACAGCGATGGAACGGTGAACAACAGCGCAGGCCTTTACCTCAAGGTGCTGCCTATGTACTCGCTCAGCTCCGTGAACGGGCACAACAGCTTCACGACACAGACCCTGTCCTACATGCTTCACGGGAGCTCGACGCCCATCGCCACAATCACATGCGCGAGCAGCACATATTATCCGACGCCAGCGAACTCTTGGCCCATCAACCTTGGCAACGCATACGACGTGGAGGTCACGCTCACGGACGCTCTCGGCAGCACGGTCACATACGTGGCTACGCTCCCGCCCGCCTATGGTATCTGGTACGGGCGCGGGAACGACCGGCTCGGGCTTGGGATGCCGCCTGACGGTCCAGGGCTCTACGTCGATTGGGACACGTACATTGGCGGCACGCTCGACGTTGCCACTCGAAGATGCTCGAAGCAAATCACGAGCTATGGCTGGTTCAGGGCCATTGTGTACGAGGCGGGGAATCTTACTGAGGCACAAGGCGCAAGTGGGTTTGTCATTGACATGACAATCACAAGAGACGGTATTCAAAACGAGGCACACAAAGTCTCTCTGTTCGGTGTTGATGGCCGCTTCTCGTTCGTGTACGAGAAGAGCGTTTCGTACTCACAGTACATCGACGCGATTCGGTACACGTATGAAAACTCGTCTCCGTACAATGCCTATGTTGATATACACCTGTTGGGAAACCCTCAGGATGTCATCACTGTTGACTTCTCTGTGAAGACAAAGCCAGTTTACCAGAAACTATTCTACGCAGCAGAGCTTGACTCCGTAGCGTCTGCTCCTTCTGGAGAGACTGTGGCCGTTTATAGTGACATTCCTGCGAACGGCCCTTCCCCCGTTGACAGGACAACTGTTTGCAAATCGTTGTGGTCGGGAAATTGGTCAAGCGGGGACATAACCGTTGATGGGTTGAGCAATTATCATCTGTTCCAGCTAAGAATTGGAAAAAAGGCAGACCATTCAGAATATGGAACTTGTATTTTGGCTATGATAGGCGGCCCTACTCGTAACTATTTTAGGGGGGCAAACAGTTATCCGTCAAGCGGGAGCGCTCATACAGATTATTACTTTAGCGCAACAAGAAGTGATGACACTTTAACATTTGGGTATTGTTGGGGAAAAACAAGCAGTAGTTCGAGTACGGTTCCCGCAGAAGTGCAAGAAATTATCGGAATTATATAGGAGAAAGAAACATGGTTTACATTGTCATTGAAATCCAAGCCACAGAAGAATCTGCCGCCACCATCGTGAACAACTACACCGACAGGAACATTGCCGAGCAGAAGTATCACCAGATTCTTTCGGCTGCGTCCGTTTCGTCCGTTCCTGTCCATTCTGCTGTAATGCTGACCGGGGACGGGACGCGCATAAAGGGCGAAACGTATCGTCACGGAATTTCTCCTGCCCCCGTAGAGGAATAACAATGGCTGTCCTGATTGGAAACGCCGTCTGTGACGAGCACGGCAAAGCAAAGGGCGGGGAGTCAGGAAACCAGACGGGCAAGGAGCTGAGGGTCCAAGCCTGGTACAAGAACAAGAAGGGATGGATTGTGCTCCGGCCGAAGTCCCCAGAAGTCGCTGAGAAGATTGCGCAGGACTGCCGATGGGCCTGCGAGAATATGGCCATCGGCTACAACCAGTCGAAGAGGAACACGCTGTATTCGGCGGCTAAGCCATTCGGCTTTAACTGCAAGGACGTCAAGACGCCCTGCGAGTGCGACTGCTCGAGCCTTGTCCGCGTCTGCATCCTATACGCTGGCGTGAAGGTCAACGACTTCAACACGGCCAGCGAGGTGACGCGGCTGATGAACACCGGCGACTTTGAGAAGCTCACGGACAGCATGTACACGGACAGCTCTTCGTACCTGAAGCGCGGGGACATCCTCGTGACGGCGACGAAGGGGCACACGGCCGTTGTACTAAACGATGGGCCAAAGGTGTCTCCGCCAGACCCGAAACCTGAACCAACGGGCAAGAGCGTCAAGGTCGTCGGGAGGTCCGTCAATGTTCGGAACGAACCTGACAAGACGGGGAGAATCCTGTTTATAGCGCACAAGGGGGAAACCTTCCCTCTGCTGTCCGTTTCCGAGTCAGGCTGGTACGAGATTCTCACGAGCTATCCAACGGCATTTATAACAAACAAGCCCAAGTATACCAAGATTGTGTAAACACGGAAAACAGCCCCGTTTAAATCGTTAAAACGGGGCCTTTCATTACAGAGAGGAAGTGAGAACAACAATGGAGATTCTTGTGCCAATCGTCTGCGCCATAATCGGCTCAGGCGCATCCACGGCAATCGTCACAGCCATCATCAACAAGAAGGCCGACGAGAAGAAGAAAGAGACAGGCGAGAGCCAGGGAATCAAATGGCTCATGCAGGACCGGCTTGAACACGTTGCCTTGGCATACATGGCCAAAGGCGAAATAAGTTACGAAGAGCTCAAGAACTGGAACAGAGGCCACTACATCTATCACGAGCTGCTCGGCGGCAACGGGGACCTTGACGCTCTCAAGAAAACCATACAGGACATCTACGACAATTCACGGAGGTAAAGAACACAATGCAGGATGCAATCATCAATGTTGTCGCCCAGGTGGTAGCCACTCTGCTCATAACGCTCATCGGCGTCTTCGGCGCATGGTTGACCGCGAAAATCGGGAAGCGTGTGGAGCTGACAAACATCAACAAAGCAAAGGACGAGCTCATTGAAGCCGCCCAGCAGACCGTTATGGAACTCCAGCAGACTGTTGTCGAGGGCCTCAAGGCGGCGTCCTCCGATGGCAAACTGAGCGAAGACGAGATTACGGAGCTCTCCCTGATGCTCCTCAACAAGACAAAGCAGAAGATGAGCCTGCCCGCCATCAAGCTCCTTGAGAGCGCGGCCGTGGACGTGAACGCCCTCATCCGTGGCGCAGGCGAGGCGCTCATCGCCGAGCTTCATGAATAAAGGAGGGCCCACAAGATGGCCGATAACGAATACGGACAGCAACTCTTCGACCTGTCCATCTCTGGCGCGAACAAAGCTCAGAAGCGCTATCTGAAATACTATAACGAGATTCGCAACCAGCTCTCGCCAGACCAGTACAAAATCACGGCTCAGGTCATCGCCGACCCTGAGAAGATGTACGCGCAGCAGATTGAGGCCCCCGATAAGATTCAGGCCGAGCGCGTCAACATGGACAGGATAAATCTCGGTGAGGCGGCGAACGAGCTCGACCAGTATTTCAAACCGTACTTGCAAAATTCCATGAGGCAGATTCGGCAGGACGTTGCGCGGCAGCGTGCGGCCGTTGACGCAGACGCATACGCTCGCGGCATGGGCTCGTCCACGTACCTGAGCGACCAGAAGAACGAGCTCTATCGAGGCCAGACCAACGCACTCGAGAACGCCATGAGCGAGTATTACAATCAGCTCGGCCAGCGTGCCATGTCCATGTGGGACTCCAACGAGAACCGCTGGCTGCAGGCTCAGCTTCAGAACGCGGCCAATCAGCTCACGGCCGACGAGCTCAATGCGTCTTATGCGAACCGCGTAGCCGAGTTCAACGCGAACGCGCTGATGAACGCGGACCAGTACAACATCGACAACCTGCTCAGGGTCGCCATGCAGAACGCACAGTACGCCGCGCAGGCTGACCAGTATAACTCCGGCATCGAACAGTGGCTCGAGGAGCTCGCCTGGGGCCGCGCTGGCCAGATGTACAAGCTGAAGCCCAAGGTGCGGACCGTTGTGAAGACTGACAACAGCGGCGTTGCGCAAGCTCCCCTGCCCCCGCAGGGCGACGGGAATGACGCATACGTCGAAGAAGTCAGATTTTAACTCAGTGAGGTATAAGAGATGCCTGATTTGATAGCAATAAATCAACGGAATCAGTCAAACGGTATGCCAAAGCAAAAGCCAGCGCTTACGCCTGTTGTCAAGCCAGAGCAAACGCAGACCGTGGCTCAGAATCCCGAACCCGCTCAACAGCCGCCTGCGCCAGCACAACAATCCCCCGCGCCTTCCGCCCAGGCTACCCCGCAACCCAAACGGTCGTCCGGCTACGTCGTCACTGGCACGAAGGGGAAACGGTACACGATAAGTGGCGACGCCGCCGATTGGATTAGGAATCGGTACATGGAGGACGGCGCCAGCTCCTACGGCCACGACGACGCCGACCAGATGGCGAAGGCATCCGGCCAAATGAGCGCGAGGATGCGGAAGACCTACAAGAACTCCAACGTGGACCGGCAGCTCGCCGAGCTTGGCCTGCCCTCCGAGAAGAACCTTGAAAGGTATCTCGCGGCCTACGACCAGTGGCACACCGGTGGCATCAAGGACGTCATTGGGGACAGCGTCTCTCAGGACGCGATGGACTGGGTTGGCACCCGCTTCAAGGATAGTTGGCAGTACGAGAACACCGTGGACGACCAGCAGCGCAAGAAAGAGGGGCTCATGCCTGGTTCCTACGCATCTCAGTACGAAGACACGGAGCTGGACGAGGACCTGGAAAGAAGCGGGCTTCCTCCTGCCAGGTACATGCAGAGCTATCTCTCCGCGTATGATAACTGGCACACTGGCGGAATCAGAGACATGGTGGGCGACAATGTGCCTAATGAGTTCTATGACAAGATTAAGGAGTTCTCGAAGAGCGATTGGAAGTACGAAGATACTCCAGAGGACCAGGAGAGGAAGAAACAAGGCATCATGCCCGCTGCGGTTGCGGCGAAGTACACGGACACGCAAATCGACAACGAGCTTCTTGCGGCCGGATTGCCTCCCTCCAGCGACTTCAATTCGTATGTTGGCCGTTACAACAACTATGCTGGTATAGAGAATCTCTATGCAAACGCGGCCGGTCGCCTTGCCTCCATGAAGCTCATGGGCATCCAGGATGACGATAAGAAGTACACCATCGAAGGGGAAGAGCACACCGGCAAGGAATGGTACAAGAAGGCGTTCGACGACGAGCTTGCTCGTGTGGACGAGAATGGTGCTCCCGCATACGCCAACATCATGCCGCTGCTGGATAATGACGGGAAGGGGATTCCTTATTCGTCCTTTTCCTACGACGACTTCTTAAAGAACTACGACACTTACTACGAAAAATACTGGAAAGACTATAAGCACCCAGAAACTGGGCAAACATTCGGACAGGCGTTTGACGTTGTCAACGCAGAGCAGGACGCCAAGAAGCAGGCGGAGTTTTACGACATTCGTGACAAGTGGTTCGACGGGGACAAGGGTATCACCGCTTTTATCGACAGGTATATGCAATCGTACCCTGACGCTACGCCTAAGCAGATGTTTGATGACATGTACGCTCATGGCGTTTCCGACTCGATTGTCAACAAGGTGAAGGGTTATCTTCAGAATGGTGCCGCCAACTCCACGCCTACTGAACATAATTACGCGGAGAACGGATGGGGCCACTCGGACATTCGAGACGCATACAGACAGGCGTCCAAAGAATACGCCGCAAGCCCTGAACGCCAAGAAGAGCTGTGGGGCAACGTCAACGCAGACCAGAACGACTACACGCCAAAAGGTGAGCAGGTTGCCGGAGACGACGAGCGCAAGGTTAGCGACTGGGTCAAGGAAATGCGCAAAGCCGTTGACGAGAGGATGGTAGCCGGAACTGACGACATGACCGTCCAGACGGCCACTGGCGAAATCAAGAAGGCACTTGAGCTCTTCCTCGACCCCGACGAAGGCGTCGGCACCGTGCCCGTTGATACCGTCATCTCTGCTCTCGACAGCATTGAGCAGGCTTCCTGGAACAATCCGTTGGCGCAGCGCCTTGCGCTTGCAGACCTTGGCTTTGGCTATGACAACAACTTCACTGGCTTCGCGGCCGACCTGACTTATAACTGGAGCGACCGAGACAAGCAAAGGCTTCTGAACAGCATCGGCGCGGTTCGCTACTCTGACACCGGCTTCACCGATGCGATGCTCGAAAAGGCTATGGGCTCCAACCCGAACTACGAGCTCGATGATGCGGACATGACTCGCGGCACGAAGCTCGACCACGACAGGTTCTTCTACGCCCTCGATTGGGCGGAAGACCAAATAGCCGAGGGGAAACTCACAAGAGGCGAAGCCTACAACATCCTCGCCGCAGACGGCTATCAGGACGAGATGGAGGCGTACATCCCCGAGGAGTGGCATAAGGCCGTGTACACGGAGAGCCATGTGCCTCAAATGATTGAGAACATGGGCGGCCCCGAGTACGCCATGTGGGAGGAGATGTCTCCTGAGGCCAGGAGCGAGTACGCGGAGAGCGCCTGGAACGGCCTGACCGACGAGCAGAAGGGTGAGCTCTTTAAGAGCAAGGCCTGGTGGATGTTCGACCCGAACGTCTACAGGACTTTCGGACAGGCGGCAGAGCAGCAGTTCGCGGCAATCATACCAGGCATAGCGACAGACCTAACTTCCGGCGCCGTAAAGATGGCCGACATGATTACGGCAAACATCACGGGCAGGCCTGAGATGTGGGACACGACCAAGAAGTTCATGGGAGCACAGCAGACCGTGAGCAACTTCGGCTCCGTTTACGACAACGTCAACGGCGCTCACGTCGCTTCCGTAGCCGCAGACGTCACGCAAGAGATTGCGAAGATGTACATGCTTGGCTCGATGGGCGGGAGGATTGCTGAGGGCACGAAGCTCGGGCAGGCGCTCGCTGGCATCTCCGAGAACGGAGGCAGCACCGTCATTCGCAAGTTGACAGGGCTCGGACTCGACATGCTCAAGTCGTCCCCGTTCGTCGTCAGCGCCACCGCGCACAACTACAGCGAGGCGAAGGCGATGGGCGCGTCCAATGGCGAAGCGACCGGCTACGCGCTCCTTACCGGCATGGCCGAAGGTGTTCTCGAAGGAATGAACTTCGACCATTTCTGGGGGCACATGATGGGCCAGGACAAGCTCGCACAGGAGCTAATGCAGGGCGGCGAGTGGTTTAAGAACGCAGGCGTCTTGGCCAAGGCAAAAATAATGAACGCCGTCGTCGGCGGCCTTGGCGAGTTCACGGAGGAGTCTGTCGGTTACGTCCTTGAGACGTACTTGAAGATGCAACACGCAGACACTTGGGGTGCCGGAACTGAATGGAGCGCAAAGGACTGGATTCAGCAGGCAGGCATGGGCTTCCTGACCGGCCTTTTCGGAAGCGGACTTTCCAATCTCGGACTTACGGAAGAAGCCATCATCGACGAGTATCTTATGGGCAGGCCGGAAGACCGGCAGGCCTGGACGGATAAACTCACAAGCGACAGGGTGTGGGCGTTCCTCCCTGACTCGAAGCGGAACCAGTACGAGAACGGAGGCGCCGAGGCGCTTCCCATTGGCCGCTTTAAGAACCTCCTCACCAACATGGAAAGAGACGAGGGGGAGAGGCAGGCCATCTACGACAGGTACGACAGCGCGGCCGCGTCCAACAAGCTGACGATGGACACGCGCCTGAACGAGCTTGAGACTCTCAAGGCAAAGGCGGCGGGCATCGACCTGACCAACCCTGACAATCTTGACGAGTTCACGAAGAAGTGTAAGCAGCTCGGCATATCCATAAACCTTGAGAATATTGCTCCCGAATACTGGGGCGTTGCAATCAAATCTCAGGTTGGCCCTGCGATTGCACAAAAGCAAGCCGACATAAGACGCGACTACGAAACCGCCATGCAGGTCGCCAAGACGAATCGCGACAACGAGCTCAGCGGGCTTGAGAATCGAATCGACGATAATCAGGCAAAATACGAAGAGCACTATGCCGCTCTCCACCTGATGAACCAAGCGGCAAATGAAACTGCTACGGTTACGGAGAACATGGGCAAGGCGTATGCTGAAGGCTATACGCACAACCCAAACGCAGAGACGTCCGATACGTCCGCAGGACAGTCGGCCGCCGAAACAAGAGCAGCCGTAGAGGATGTCATCTCACCCTGGAAATCGAAGAAAGACAGGATGGCCGACGCCAAGCCTCGCCCGTTCACCGATGAAGATGCGAACAAGGTAAAGGAGGCCGCAAGGCGAATCGGATATCGTGGGAAAGTCAACTTTGTCAACGACCCGAAGATGAAGTGGGAAGGTCAATACGACCCGAACACGCATGACATCACGCTCAATACGGCATACCTTTCTTCGTATGATGTGGACCAGCTCCAGAAGAATCCGGCGATGTGGGTCCTCGAGCATGAGATGTATCACTTCGTCAAGGACATTGGCGGAAAGATTAGCGACCAATTCCACAAGGCTGTTGTTGACATGATTCGCAAAAACCATCCGAGGTTTGCCCGCGAAGGCGCCGATGCGTCCGATGCCGCTTATAACGCTTTCCTCGACGAGATTGCCTCGAAGTGGAATGGGTTGGGAATAAAAGATACTGACACCGTCGAGGAGCGCAGAGCCAAGGCGGAAGAAGAGCTCGTAGCTGGATTCTCTCAGAACTTCTTGTTCGGGAGTAAACAGGCAATCAAGATGCTTGCGGAGACGAACGGCAATGTTGTCGAGCAGATGCTTGGATGGCTTCGCTACAAGATAGAGAGCATGAAGCTGCGTCGCTCAAAGGAGTCTTGGGCCCGCGAGATTCTCGACCTCGAGCGCACTTATGCGCTGGCCCTGAGAGAGGCGAACAAGAATAGCGGGAAGAAGAACGGCGAATCCAACAAGAACGTCTCTTCCAAGTACGCTGTTGCCGAGGGCTTCTACGATTACTCAAAGTCGCTTCATGACCAGATTGAAGACTTGAAGAAGAACAGGTTCCCGTGGAAAGATTCTTTGATTCTCGGAGAGACGCCGAAGCTCTGGCGCGACCTTGGCCTCAAGGCTACGCCTCTCACGATGAATCAGAATCACATAAGATATGCGATAGACGAGAAGGCATATTCAAGGAAGAACGCTGGCAATGATGACATGGCCCCAGACCATTACTACAGCCAGGAGGAAATTGAGAAACTTCCAGAGAAGCTCGCAGACCCGATTGCCATAGTCCTTGGCGAGAAGAGCACCGATGCCAATCCAGGCAAGCTCCCCCTCCTCGTGTTCGTTGAAATGACCCCGAAGTCTGGGAAGAAATCGACGGCTGTTGTGGTCCTGGATGGAGTAACAAGGCAGAACGGCGATAGCGTGTCTACCAATCACGTCGCCAGCCTTCACGGAAAGACGGGCGCTATGTCCATACTGCAGAGGGCGTTTGAGGCTGAAGCGAGAAGCAACGGTAAAGACCCCCATGTGTTCTATTGGAACAAGGCAAAGGTACAGGAGCTCTTTGAAAACGAAAAGAAGGAGCACCAAGGTACGAGTGCTGGGCCACAATTGCCCAGTAGTCTGCCAAGGAGGTCCTTCGTACATAGTATAAACGAGGCCGACCCAGTTGTCAACGGCGTTCTCGTTTCTTCTCAGGTGAAGACTCCTCAGTTCAAGAAGTGGTTTGGGAACAGCGTTGTCACAGACCCGAGCCTTCATGAGGCCAACCCGCGTATCAGCCAGAACACTCCGAGGGTCGTGTATGAGACTGCGCCAAATCAGTTCACAAGCGTAAAGCCGTCGGACGATGCGCAGGGCTACTACCTGCATATCGAGCATCCGGCCGATGAGGACTTTAACGAATACGCTGAGGTTCTCTATGACGGGAACAAGGACGAGGCCATAGCCGCACTACGTTCCGAAGGCTACGACGGCACGATGCACACGAACGAAGACGGGAGCATCAGCTTCTCTGTCTTCAAGGACGAGGACGTCAAAGAAGCCGACAATGGGAACATCGGACTGTTCGACAGGCACAACACGAACAGGAAGTATTCCTCGGCCGATGCTAATGCGGCCGACATGCTCAACGAGGCGCCGCCTGTTGGCGACGAAAGCGCCCCACCCGAGGACAGG
>Ga0310786_10008229_pt1 | contig 13424 bp, 13 predicted proteins | sample AusTroGonzalo_MG_FD_203881 | JGI IMG/M metagenome (GOLD analysis project Ga0310786, IMG submission 203881) | Bovine rumen microbial communities from tropical cattle in Woodstock, Queensland, Australia - Gonzalo_03 (v2) (version 2) | ecosystem: Host-associated > Mammals > Digestive system >... | reverse complement strand
TGGCATTACCGGAACCCGGGGCACCATCACCCGTGGTGACCACCACACCGGCGCTCTTACCCTGCAGGAGGGTAGTAGGGGAAGTGGCGATACCCTTGTTAAGTTGGTCGGCCTTCACGGTGGAGACCGAACCGGTCATATCGCTTTTCTTTACGGTACCGTAACCGATGACCACAACCTCATCCAGGAAATGGGTATCCTCAGAGAGGGTAATGGTTGCGGGAACGGATTTGGCCGCAAAGGTCTGGGGGGCATAGCCGATGCAGGAAATCTCGATCACTGCGTCGGGGCCGGAAACAGTGAGGAAGAAGTCGCCGTCGAGGCCGGTGGACGCACCATTGGAGGTCCCCTGCTCCATGACCGTAGCGCCGATCACGGGGCCTAAGGCATCTACTACCACACCTTTAACCTGGTATCCGCCCTGGGCGAATACGGTAGCGCAGGCTGCTAGCAGAACTGCGATAGAGGTTAAAATCCTTTTCATTTAATGTGTAGTTGGTTAATAATTATTTGGTTGTTTTGATAAATCTCACAGAGACGGCACCCAGTACCAGGAAGAGGCCTGCCATAAGCATCATGGCCGGCTGACCGCCACCCACCAGGCTCAGAACGGCACCGCCCGTAGCAGCCGCCACAATCTGGGGCAGGCAGATGGTGCAGTTGAACAGGCCCAGGTAGGAACCCATATAGGGGCTTCCCTCCAGCGCATTGGTAAGGAGGGTGAAGGGCAGGGCCAGCATGGCGGCCCAGGCTGTACCGATGAGGAAATAGCTCACGAACAGCAGGTACTGGTTATGAATGAAGAACACGGAAGCAAAGCCCACGGCACCAATCAGGAGGGATACGACGTAGGAGAGCTTGAGGTTCTTGAAACGGGGCAGGATGGCGGCCCAGACCAGGGAACCCACGGCCTGAACGGCAAACAAAACACCCACCCAGTTACCGGCGGCCTGGTAGGCCTCGGACGAGGTGTCAAACGTGTGCCACACATTGTCTGCGATGGCGCCGTTAGTATAGGTCCACATATAAAGGAAGGCAGCCCAGCAGAAGAACTGCACCAGGCCCACGGTCCAGAAGGTCTTGGGGGCCTTGAGGAGCAGTTTCACCAGGCCCTCATTGGCCTTGTTCTCCTGCTTTTGGAGGTCTATGCCATGGAACTCGGCGTACTCCTTGGGAGGCATCTCCTTCACGCGAAGGAAGGTATACATCACGCAGAGGATGAGGATGGCGGCACCCACATAGAAGCTGTAGATCACGCTGTCCGGAATCACACCCTTGGGAGCGGTATTGGCAATGCCAACCCAGGTAAAGAAGATGGGGAAAACATAACCCATCAGGGAACCGGCATTGCAAAGGAAGCTCTGGATGCTGTAGGCCTGGGTCTTCTGCTTCTCGTTCACCATCTCCCCTACCATCATCTTAAAGGGCTGCATGGCTACATTAATAGAGGTATCCAGAAAGATAAGGGAAAACAGGCCGAACCACATGGCCATATTGAGGCCCAGGAACAGGCGGGTGCTGAAGTGCAGACTTCCGGCATTGGGGAGCAGCAGCATCACCAGCACGGCAACGATGGCACCCACCAGAAGGTAGGGCTTTCTACGGCCCATCTTGCACCAGGTACGGTCACTATACTTACCTATTAACGGCTGAACTATCATTCCCATCAGCGGGGGAAGAATCCAAAAGAAGGAAAGCTGGTGGGGATCTGCGCCCAAAGTGGCGAAGATACGGCTGATATTGGCGCTCTGCAGGGCGTAGGCAATCTGCACCCCGAAATAGCCAAAACTCAAATCTACCAGCTGGCGGAAGGTTAAATCACGTTTTTGTGACATGGTTATAGTGTTATTAAGCCTAAGTGGCAAACAAAAGTAGAAATTAATATTTATTATAAAGGTATGAACGGAAGTCATCTCCGCTGAATGGACATTTTTTTGCGACGAATGGAATTTCTGTGTACATTTGCGTCAATGAAGATTAGACCAATAGACTGGATCATCCACGGTTTTGCCCTGCTACACGCGGCCGTCAATGTGATTTGCTCGCTATCCGATATCCCGGACAGCATGTTTCTCACGTCCCTTACCATGGCCCTGGCGGTTATTATCTGCTACCGCGAGAAGCTTACGGTGGAAATTACGGTCATGGCCCTCATCCTGGTCAATACCATGGGCTTCATCCTGGGCAACGTGGGCGCTCAAGTACTGGTAGACTGGCTGCCCTCCCCTTGGCAATACGCTCTTACCACCTTCCTGGTTACTGAAATCCTGGGCTGGAGCCTCTACATCTTCGCCCACCGCATTTTCCCTTACGGCGCCGCCGGCTACGAACGGGACCAGTCGTGGTACGATAACGCCGGCTGGCTGGTCACCGCCATCGCCCTGGTATTCGGCATCCGGCTCTACATCGGCCATTTTTATACCGGCAACCTGATGATGGAGAACTCCGGCGCCCTGATGGTACTGATCCTTACTACCCTGCTGGCGTTGCTGTTCATGGTCAACTCGGCCATTCAGATGCGGCGGGAAGTTTCCAACCAGAGAACCCGCCGTCACCAGGCCGAATTCTCCTACATGACCCTCAAGCACCAGGTAAACCCGCATTTCCTTTTCAACAGCCTCAACGTACTGGACTCCCTGATCCAGGAAAGTACGCGGGAAGAAGCCAGCGACTACATCCAGAAGATGGCCACCCTGTACCGCTACCTCATGAACCAGGAGGGCAAACGCCTTGTGCCGGTCTCGGAAGAAATCGAGTTTTCCCGCACATACCGGCAACTCATGAACATCCGCTATCCGGAGGGTCTGGTGTTTGACGATTTCATTACCGACAAGGATCTCCAGGGCTATATTGTCCCCTGCACCCTGCAGCTGCTGGTAGAAAATGCCATCAAACACAATGTCATATCGGCCCAGAAACCCCTGGTCCTGACGGCCACCACCGACGGAAAGTCCATCACCATCAGCAACAACCGCATTCCCAAACTCACGCCGGTGCGTTCTACCGGAATCGGACTGCAATACATTCGCAACCAGTACCGCGATATTGCCGGACTGGAGATTCAAGTGGTGGAAACAGAAGATACTTTCTCGGTAACCATCCCCATCATCCGGGAATCAGAAGATTTTTTTGTACCTTTGAACAGAAAGCATAAGCAAGTATGAAAGCGCTCATCATCGAAGACGAGGTTCGAGCCCGCGACCACATGATTAAACTCCTCTCCACCCACTTCCCTCAAGTGGAGGTCGTGGGTGCTGTGGGCTCCGTGAAGGAGTCCGTGGATTGGATTTCCTCCAACCCGGCCCCGGATGTCATTTTCATGGATGTGGAACTTACGGACGGCCTCAGCTTTGACATCTTCACCAAGGTCGATATCCCCTGCACCGTGGTCATGACCACCGCATACGATCAGTATGCCGTCCACGCTTTTGAGGTGAATGCGGTAGATTACTTGCTCAAGCCCATCGGCCTGCCGGAGCTGCAACGCGCCATCTCCCGTCTTTCTTCCGGCCAGGCGGCCAAGCCTTCCACCGAGGCTGTGCGCAACATGCTGGACCAGGCGCGCAAAGAGAAATTCTTAATCCGGATGAACAACCGGATTGTTCCGGTCCGTACGTCAGAAATCGCTTATTTCTATTCGGAGGCCAAGAACTCCTTCATCGTTACCACCAGCGGAGCTTCGTACGTAATGGACGAATCCCTGGACGCCATTGCCGGCAGCCTGGATCCTTCGGCCTTTTTCCGCATCTCCCGCAGCTGCATCATCTCCGAGGGCGTCATCGACTCCGTCTCGCGTCTGATAGGCGGCCGTCTGCAGGCAACCATCCGCCGCGGTATCCCTGAACTCACGGATTTCACCGTCTCCCGCGCCCGCGTAGACGATTTCCTTACTTGGCTGGAGAGATAATTAATCCAGTTTAAGAACAGCCATAAAAGCGCTCTGAGGTACCTGAACGGTACCAATCTGGCGCATGCGCTTCTTACCCTCTTTCTGTTTTTCCAACAGCTTGCGCTTACGGGTTACGTCACCGCCATAACACTTGGCGGTCACATCCTTGCGCACCTGACGAACGGTTTCGCGGGCGATGATCTTTGCGCCTATGGCTGCCTGTACGGCAATGTCAAACTGCTGGCGGGGAATCAGATCCTTGAGCTTGAGGCAGATCTTTCGGCCAAAATCGTAGGCGTGATCCTCGTGAATGAGGGTGCTCAGGGCATCGGCCGGGTCTCCATTGAGGAGGATGTCCAGCTTCACCAGGCGGGCCGGGCGGAAGTCCGTCACATGGTAGTCAAAGGAAGCATAGCCCTTGGAGATGGACTTTAACTTGTCGTAGAAGTCAAACACAACCTCGGACAGCGGAAGGTCATAATTGAGTTCCACACGGTCCGTGGTAATGTAGTGCTGGCCGATGAGCGTTCCGCGCTTGTCCATGCACAGTTTCATGATGGGACCGTAGAAATCACTCTTGGTAATGATCTGGGCGCGGATATAGGGCTCTTCAATATGGTCGATAATGGTGGCCGAAGGAAGTCCGGACGGGTTGTGAACGTCTATCACCTCTCCCTTGGTAGTATATACCTTATAAGATACGTTAGGAACGGTGGTAATCACGTCCATGTTGAACTCGCGGAACAGACGCTCCTGCACAATCTCCAGGTGCAGCAGGCCCAGGAAACCGCAGCGGAAACCGAAGCCCAGGGCCAGCGAGCTCTCGGGCTCGTAGGTGAAGGAGGCGTCGTTGAGCTGGAACTTCTCCAGCGTGGCGCGCAGCTCTTCGAACTTGGAGGCGTCTACCGGATACAGACCGGCGAAAACCATGGGCTTTACTTCCTCAAAGCCGGCAATGGCCTCCTTGCAGGGCTCTTCCACGTGCGTGATGGTATCACCCACCTTCACTTCCACGGCGGCCTTGATGCCGGTAATGATGTATCCCACGTCTCCGGCCTTTACCTCGCCGGTGGGATTCAGTTTCAGTTTGAGGTTGCCCACTTCTTCGGCCTCATACTCATTTCCGGTAGAGAAGAACTTGACCTTGTCTCCGGTCTTGAGGGAACCGTTGACCACCTTGAAGTAAGCGATGATGCCGCGGAACTGGTTAAAGACGGAGTCGAAGATGAGGGCCTGAAGAGGGGCCGAAGGATCCCCCTTGGGAGCGGGGACCTTATCCACAATGGCATCCAGCACGGCCTGCACGCCTTCTCCGGTACGGGCGCTCACGCGCAGAACGTCCTCGGGTTCGCAGCCCAGGAGGTCGCAGACCTGGTCCGTAACCACCTCCGGCTGGGCGCTGTCCATATCAATCTTGTTGAGCACGGGGATAATCTCCAACGAGTGGTCGATGGCCTGGTACAGGTTGGAAATGGTCTGGGCCTGGATACCCTGGGAGGCGTCCACCACCAGCAGGGCTCCCTCGCAGGAGGCGATGGAGCGGGAGACTTCATAGGAGAAGTCCACGTGGCCGGGAGTGTCAATGAGGTTGAGCCGGTACGTCTGGCCATCCCGCACGTAATCCATCTGGATGGCGTGGCTCTTGATGGTGATTCCCTTCTCGCGTTCCAGGTCCATGTCGTCCAGCACCTGGTTTTCCATCTCGCGGGCGCTCAGGGTTTGGGTGAGTTCCAACAGACGGTCTGCCAAGGTGGATTTACCGTGGTCGATATGGGCAATGATGCAGAAATTGCGGATATTCTTCATAGCCTGCAAAGATACGGCAATTTAGCTAATTCCGCAACGCCCTCCTATCGGCCTTTTTTAGTATCTTTGCGTTATGAAATTTAAAGCCGCCATTCAATCTATGCGTCTGCGCACACTGCCGCTTTCCATTGCCGGTGTGCTGCTGGGCATCCTCCTGGCCGTAGCCGACTGGAAGGTAGATCCCTGGACCGCCGTCCTCATTGTCCTTACCACCGTTTGCCTCCAGATTCTCTCCAACCTCTCCAACGAGCTGGGAGACGTGCTCCACGGAACCGATACCGCCGAGCGTCAGGGGCCCCAGTACGGGCTCAACAGCGGAGCTATGACAGAGGCCGATATGAAAAAGCTCATTGGCCTGTTTGTGGTGCTGTGTATGGTGAGCGGAGCGGCTATGACCTGGCGGGCCTTTGGCACGCTGCTGGAAATGACGCCCATCCTGGTTCTGATGCTGGGCGCCGCAGCCATCATTGGCGCTATGAAATACACCCTGGGCAGCAATCCATACGGCTATAACGCCAAAGGAGACTTCTATGTATTTCTGTTCTTCGGCCTGGTCTCGGTGATGGGTGCCTACTTCGTTTGCACCAAGGGTCTGGGCCTTCACTGGAAGCTTCTTCTGCCCGCCGCGGGCGTAGGCTGCTTCAGCGTGGGCGTGCTCAACGTGAACAACATCCGGGATATGAAAACCGACGCAGCCAACCGTGTGACCATAGCCATCAAGCTGGGGGCGCACAAGGCCCGGGTCTATCAGACCATCCTCATCTGCACCGGCTGGGCCTGCATGATTGCCTATTGCCTCCTGTGCTGGCCCTCGTGGTGGCACTGGATGTGGGTTGTCACTCTCCCGCTGTTTATCAAGCACTTGCAGATGGTTTGGACCCGCACCGACCGTGCCCTGGATCCGGCCCTTCCGCTGCTGGTCATGTCCACCTTCGGCCTTTGCCTTCTCATGGGTCTTGGCTTTTGTGTTTACCTGTTCTAAAGTGAGAGAATATCTCACTTTTTTTGTGTATATTTGTGAACTCACAACAATCTAATATGGCAAAATCTATTGAAGAGCTTAAGGGCATAGCCACGCAGGTGAGAAGGGATATCCTGCGCATGGTGTGTGCCGCCAAGTCCGGGCATCCGGGCGGTTCCATGTCTTCCACAGACATTCTCACGTACCTGTATTTTAACCAGATGAAGCACAACCCCGCCACCTGGACCCGCAGCGGCAAGGGACAGGACATGTTTGTCCTGAGTGCCGGACACCTTACGCCCGTGTACTACTCCCTGCTCTCCCGCAACGGTTACTTCCCGGTGAGCGAGCTGGCCACCTTCCGCCTCATGGGCACCCGCCTGCAGGGTCACCCCTCCGTACGCAAGGAACTGCCGGGTGTGTTCCAGGCTTCCGGTTCGCTGGGTCAGGGCCTGAGCGCCGCCGCCGGCATGGCCCTGGGTAAGAAGATGGACGGAGATCCCAACTTTGTATACTGCCTCTGCGGAGACGGAGAGAGCGAGGAAGGCCAGATCTGGGAAGCCGGCATGTTTGCCGTGCACCACAAGCTGGACAACCTCATTGCCATGACAGACTGGAACGGCAAGCAGATCGACGGCCCCGTGGACGAGGTATCCGGCATTGGAGACCTGGCTGCCAAGTGGGAAGCCTTTGGCTGGAACGTGATCACGGCAGACGGCCACGATTTCGAGAGCATTGCCAAGGCCTTTGAACTGGCCACCGCCGCCAAGGGCAGCGGAAAGCCCACCATGATCCTCTTCCAGAGCGACATGGGCCACGGTGTAGACTTCATGGCCGGCACCCACAAGTGGCACGGTTCCGTCCCCAAGCCCGAGCAGCTGGAAGACGCCCTCAAACAGTTAGGTGAAACCCCCTTAGGAGACTTTTAATATGAAAAAATATACAGATTCAGGTAAGAAAGACACCCGCAGCGGTTTTGGCGCGGGCCTTCTGGAAGCCGGCCGGGCCAATCCCAACGTGGTGGCCCTCACCGCAGACCTCAAGGGCTCCCTCAAGATGGACGCCTTTGCGGCCGAGTTCCCGGAGCGTTTCATCCAGTGCGGCATTGCGGAGGCCAATATGATTGGCGCCGCCGCCGGCCTGGCCGTCACCGGCAAGGTTCCCTTCGTGGGCTCCTTCGCAGAGTTTGTGACCGGCCGCGTGTATGACCAGATCCGTCAGGAAGTCGCCTACGGCAACACCAACGTCAAGATTGCCTCCTCCCACGCCGGTATCACCCTGGGAGAAGACGGCGCCACCCACCAGACCATGGAGGACATCGCCCTCATGCGCGCCCTCCCCGGCATGGTGGTCATCAACCCCTGCGACTTCAACCAGACCAAGCAGGCTACCATCGCCGCCGCCCAGTACGTAGGTCCCGTGTACCTCCGCTTCGGCCGTCCCGGCGTTCCCAACTTCACGGACGAGAACGAGCCCTTCGTGATTGGCAAGGCTATTGTGATGAACGAAGGCAAGGACGTCACCCTCATCGCCACCGGTCACACCGTGTGGGAGGCCCTGCAGGCCGCCGAGGCCCTGGAGGCCGAGGGCATCAGCGCCGAGGTAGTGGACATTGCCACCATCAAGCCCCTGGACGTAGAAGCCATTGTAAAGAGCGCCAAGAAGACCGGCTGCGTAGTAGTGGCCGAAGAACACAACGCCTTCGGCGGCCTTGGCGAGGCCGTTGCCGGCGCCCTGGCCGCCCAGTGCCCCACACCCGTAGAATTTGTCAACGGCGGAGACCGCTTTGGCCAGTCTGGCACGCCTTCTGCATTAATGGCCGCGTACGGCCTGGACGCCCCGCACATTGCGGATGCCGCCAAGAAGGCCATCTCCAGAAAATAAATGAAAGAACTTGAGCAGGTATTTAATGGCATCGTAAAAGAGTATAGCGAAAGGCTGTACTGGCACGTTCGCCGTATGGTAGCGAGCCACGAAGACGCCGACGACCTGCTCCAGGAGATCTTTCTTAAAATATGGACTGCGCTTCCCTCCTTCCGGGGGGAGGCGCAGCTCTATACCTGGGTGTGGCGCATTGCCACCAACGAGACCCTCAATCATCTTAGGAAGGAACGCGTGCGCGCGGCCCTGAGAATGCAGTCCATCGACGCCGAGATGGAGCGCCGCGTAGAGGGAGACCCCTACTTCAACGGCACCGAGGCCCAGCGCGAACTCATGAAAGGCCTTACCAAACTCCCCGAGAAGCAGCGGCAGGTTTTTGTGATGAGATGGTGGGATGAGCTGAGCTACGAGGAGATTTCGGCCATTACCGGAACTTCGGTGGGAGCGTTAAAAGCCTCTTATCATATTGCGCAAGAAAAACTTAAATTAAACCTTTCGACCTTGGAGGTGTCAAAGTAAGCGTATGACCAAGAAAAACGACATATTTGTACCCGAGGGCTATTTCCAGAACCTGGAGCAGAAGCTGAGCCGCATCCCCCAGAAAGAGGTGCGTCCCACCACCCTGCAAAAGGTATCCCCTTGGATAGCCTATGCCGCCAGCCTTGTCATCCTGGCATCGGTGGGTGGCTTTATCTTCAGAAAAGCTGCAGAACCGGTTCTGCAGGAAGAGTACAGTTGGGACTACCTCTCCTATTTATCCCGTTCTTTGGATCCGGACGGAATGATCGAGCTCGAGGAGAGCACAGAACTCACTGACGAGGACATTGTCAATTTCCTCTTGGCAGACAACGTTTCAGTTGAACTAATAGCAGAAGCGAACTATGAAGAGAATTATTAGTGTATTTTTATCGCTTGTGATGGTAGCCGGCATGATGCAGGCCCAGAATAACAACAAGCAAGATCAGAAGAGGGGCAACAACGATTGGAGAGAAAGAGTGCGTGCAGAGCAGGTTGCCTTTATCACCTCCGAACTGGATCTCACGGAAACCGAAGCCCAGGTCTTCTGGCCCGTCTACAACGACGTCCAGAAACAGCGCCGCCAGGCTTTCCAGGCCACCGGAGAAGCTTTCAAGGCCCTCACCGAGGGTTTGGACGGCAATAACGCCGACGCCCTCCTGGACAAGTACCTGGATGCCAAGAAAGCCGGAGAAAAGGTAGAGGCCGAAGCTGTAGCCCGTTACAAGAAAGTGCTGCCCGTGAGCAAAGTGGCTAAGTTACTGCTGGCCGAAGAAAAGTTCCGTCAGAACCAGATTCACCGCCTGGGACAAGGCGGTCCCGGACGCCCCGGTGGCGCTCCCGGCAACCGTCCCGGCGGCCCCGGCAACAGACCTCAGCCCTCGAACGAGCCGTCCACCAAGTAACAGCTCCTGTCACAAAGTTGGGCCAGACCAGCGTCATGCGTAACAATGACCACGGTCTGGCCTAATTGTTTGCGCAGGTCAAAGAAGAGCTGATGGATCTCCTCCTTGGTGTGGGAATCGAGGTTGCCGGTGGGTTCATCGGCAAAGAGGATGGCGGGCCGATTGGCCAGCGCACGGGCAATGGCCACGCGCTGCTGCTCACCGCCGGAAAGTTCGGAGGGCTTGTGCGAAAGGCGGGCATCCAGCCCCACGAGGGAGAGGAGCTCCTGCGCACGGGCTTTGGCCTGGGCCGAAGAAGCGCCGCCAATGAGCGAAGGGATCATCACGTTTTCCACCGCCGTGAACTCCGGAAGCAGGTGATGGGCCTGGAAGACAAAGCCAATGCGGCGGTTGCGGAAGGCCGCGAGCTCCTTGGCTCCCAGGGCCAGGACATTGGAGCCGTCTATGACCAGGCTTCCGTTGTCCGGGGTCAGGAGGGTTCCCAGAATCTGCAGCAGGGTGGACTTACCGGCTCCGGAAGCGCCCATGATGGCCACCACTTCTCCCTGCTCAGCAGAAAAATCCACGCCCCGGAGTACCTCCAGCGTGCTAAAAGACTTGCGAATATCTTTGGCTTCGATAATCATTTTTAGTACCTTTGCTCAATTGTACAAAGATAGGAACTCTCTTGCAAAAGCGCAAACTCATACTCCTGCTTCTGGTTTTTCTGTACTGGCTCTCGCCGGCGCAGAACCGCGCCCATGCCGTGGGCGGTAACGCCCTCTGGAGCACCAAGAGCGGAGAAGAGTTCATGGACCGCCTGCTGCAGGATATAGCCGCCGCCCAATACACCGTAGAGATAGAGTACTACTGGTTTTCTACGGACCGGTCCGGCCAGAGGGTGAAGGAAGCCCTCATGGCCAAGGCCCGCGAGGGCGTGAAGGTGCGGCTGATCATGGACAACCTCATCACGCCAGCCGCCAAGGAATCCTTCTATCAGGAAATGAGGGACGCCGGCGTGGAGATTTATTACTCACATCCTTTTGAGAAGATGGGTCCGCTCCGCGCCCTGAGAAGCATCCTGGGACCGCGGGACCACCGCAAGATCATCATCCTTGACGGCCGCATTGCCTATACCGGAGGAATGAATTTCTACGACCAGGCCATCTACGACTGGATTGACACGCAGGTGCGGGTAGAAGGCCCCGTGGCCACGCAGATGTGGATGCTCTTTGCCCAGACCTGGGAGAAGATGGCCGGAGAAGTCCTTGAGCCCGCCTCCCCCGCTCCCGTGGGGCCCATTGTGGCGGAGGCCTTCGGCACGGAAGGAAATACCCAGCTGGACACCACCTTCATAGCCCTCCTGAAGCAGGCCAAGGAGTACTTCTACATCCAGACGCCCTACTTTGTGCCGCCCCAGGAACTGGTGAATGCCTTCAAGGCCTGCGCCGCCCGCGGGGTGGATGTGCGCATTATCATCCCCCAGAAGTGCGACTGGGGCTTCATGAACGAGCTCACCCGCGAGTGCGCTGTAGAGCTGATGAGAGCCGGGGTGGGCGTCTATGTGTATCTGGGCGCCTACGACCACTCCAAGGTTTTTGTCATAGACGACAAACTGGCCAGTTGCAGCACGGTGAATATGGACTACCGCAGCCTCCGTACCAACTGGGAAGACGGTTTCTACTTCTACGACCCCGAGGGTGTGGGCCATTTCAAAGCCATGATTGACGAGGTTATGCGGCAATCGCTACTACTTAGTCCTGATTCCCAGCCCGCCGAGGGTTTCAGACGGGGATACCGAAAATTCCTCAAGGTGTTGAGCCCTCTATTCTGATTTTTTAGTATATTTGTAGAATACGGGGTGTGGCGCAGTTGGCTAGCGCATCTGGTTTGGGACCAGAGGGTCGTGTGTTCGAGTCACATCACCCCGACTTAACCACTTAATTTTGCACTATGTATCTATTAGGATATGACATTGGAAGCTCTTCTGTAAAGGCTTCCCTGGTAGACGCCGAGAGCGGGAAATGCGTGGCTTCGGCCTTTTATCCCAAGTCGGAGGCTCCCATCATTGCCAAAAAGACCGGCTGGGCCGAGCAAGACCCCTCCATGTGGCTGGGCAACCTGCGTCTGGCCACGGAAGACGTCCTTCACCAGGTGAACGCCCTCAACCCCAAAGACATCAAAGCCATTGGCATTTCCTACCAGATGCATGGTCTGGTGTGCATCGATAAGGAGATGAACGTGCTTAGGCCCTCCATTATCTGGTGCGACTCCCGGGCTGTCCCCTACGGCCAGAAGGCCTTTGAGACGCTGGGAGAAGAGTGGTGCCTGGAACATCTTCTGAACTCCCCCGGCAATTTCACCGCCGCCAAACTGGCCTGGGTCAAGGAAAACGAGCCCGAGCTGTACAGCCGTATCTGGAAGATCATGCTTCCCGGAGACTATATTGCCATGCGGCTCACCGGCAACGTCTGCACCACGGTGAGCGGCCTGTCGGAAGGTATTTTCTGGGACTTCAAGAACAATGCGCCCTGCAAGGAACTGCTGGACTATTTCCACTTCGATCCTTCCGTGCTGGCCCCCGTCAAGCCCACCTTCGGCCTGCAGGGAACCCTTACGCGCGAAGCCGCCCAGAGACTGGGACTGGCCGAAGGCACTCCTGTCACCTACCGGGCCGGAGACCAGCCCAACAACGCCCTCAGTCTCAACGTGCTGCAGCCCGGAGAGATTGCCTCCACGGCCGGCACTTCCGGTGTGGTGTACGGCGTCATCGGCCAGGTCTCGCACGACCCTCTGTCCCGCGTGAATTCCTTTGCACACGTGAACCATACAACCCAGGATCCCCGTCTGGGTGTGCTGCTCTGCATCAACGGAACGGGCATCCTCAACTCCTGGATGCGGCACAATGTGGCTCCCACCGGCAGCTCCTATCCGGAGATGGACAAAATGGCCGAAAAGGTCCCCATCGGCTCGGAAGGCGTGAGCATACTGCCGTTTGGAAACGGGGCCGAGAGAATGCTCCAGAACAAGGACGTAGGCTGCAGCCTGTATGGCGTCAACTTCAACCGCCATACCAACAGCCACCTGCTGCGGGCCGCCCAGGAGGGCATTGTTTTCTCCTTCCAGTACGGCATAGAGATTATGGAGCAGATGGGCCTCAAGGTGGACAAGATCCACGCCGGCAAGGCCAACATGTTCCAGAGCAGGATTTTCCAGGAAACGCTTTCCGGCGTGTCCGGTGCCACCATCGAGCTGTATGATACGGACGGCTCCGTGGGCGCCGCCAAGGGTGCAGGCCTGGGTGCCGGCATCTACAAGAATTCCCAGGAGGCCTTCTCCTCGCTCACGCGCCTGGCGGTGATCACCCCCGACAACCGCGGCCAGTACAGAGAAGCCTACGAGCGCTGGAAATCGCATCTTTCCGTTTAGACTCAACTATTAATTAATCCAATAACGCTATGACTAAAGAGTATTTCCCGGGAATCGG
>Ga0310786_10008228_pt1 | contig 13426 bp, 7 predicted proteins | sample AusTroGonzalo_MG_FD_203881 | JGI IMG/M metagenome (GOLD analysis project Ga0310786, IMG submission 203881) | Bovine rumen microbial communities from tropical cattle in Woodstock, Queensland, Australia - Gonzalo_03 (v2) (version 2) | ecosystem: Host-associated > Mammals > Digestive system >... | reverse complement strand
TGTTGGGGTCTTTGGCAACCTTGCTCGTGTTGGTAAAATTATATCCTATAGAGGTATAAGGCATAAAACCCACAGAAAGGCCTAAGTTCTTGTATAATCTCAGCCCAACATCTACATAATCCAGTTTGCACTGATAGACGTTAACACTCTTGCCGTTTTGCTTCATATTACCATAGGCGGCAGACATGCCTGCATCCAGTAAAATGGTAATGGAGTCAATCGCCGAGTATGATGCAGGGTTGAGAGTATTAATGCGGTTACCAGCCCGGAAACCTAAACCTACGCCGCCCATACTTTTGTTAAAGCCCTGTGCCTGATTCTCCAGCGTTCCCAATCCAAATCTGGAATATGAAGAACTGCTTCCGTTGCTTTGTGCCAGTATGTTTGTGCACATTGTGCAAGCCAGTATAAAAACTCCTATTTTACTGAATCTGATCATAATTGTAGTCTAATATCTTATTGAGTCCTCTTGGAACAATAAATTTGTCCGCAAAGATGCTGTTCTTGATGTTTGTGTCAAAGTTAATCTTGTCTCCACCTGTCAGGAAAACTAACAGATTGGGGTATTTGGCCCGCATGGATTTGATGTAGCCCTCTATCTCGTATTTCATACCACGCAGCACACCAGATCGGATGGCTGTTTCTGTATTGTAGCCAAGGCCTGGTACTTCACCTTCAGCCTGTACAAGTGGCAGACGTACCGTATATTCGTGTAGGGCATGAAGTCTCATCTGCATGCCGGGAGCTATGTTACCGCCCCAGTAATTCTTTTTAGCATCTATCACATCGTATGTTATGCAGGTTCCGGCATCTATAATCAGGATATCTTTTTCCGGCTTCAGAATGCTGGCACCTACCGCGGCTGCCAGACGGTCGGAGCCTAAGGTGTGGGGCGTTTTGTACATATTGCAGATAGGAATGGGCGTGTCAGGCGTAAAGCGCAGTATGGGAAAAGGCATGCTGGTTAGCATTTCTTCTACTGCGTCGGGGATACCTATAACAGATCCTATAATGCCACATTCAAAGTGGTATTTGCTTGCAAACGCTGGCAGTGCAGCCAGTGTTTCGTTACTCGTTTTTATCTCCTCTACGGGATCTTCTCCGTCAAAGGCTACTAATTTGGCAACGGTGTTGCCTATGTCTATTATCAATTTCACGGGCTCAAAGGTACAATATTTATTTGAGATAAGAAGCTACAAAACTGAAAGTTTTACATTCCTTAGCAAAAATATGGTTAAAAGGCACCTCCTTTTGTAAAAAAGACTTACTTTTGTGCCATGATTTTAAGACGGATTTTTTTGTTTTTGGCATTTTTGCCTCTTGTGTTATGGGGGTATGCACAGCAGTTGGATAGTATTCGGGCCAGCCTGATAACGTGTTCTCCAGGGCAGGAGGTTTATGCTTTGTATGGCCATACGGCGCTTCGTCTTCAGAATTTTACAGCTGACCAGGATCTCGTCTTCAATTATGGCGTCTTTTCGTTCAAACAACCTCATTTCATATGGCGCTTTGTTCGTGGAAAGTGTGATTATATGGTGGTTCCTGTTCCTTGGACGTATTTTACTCGTGAATATGAGGAGCGTGGGTCTTCTATTACGGAACAGGTGCTGAATCTGACACCTCAGGAAGCGAACCGTTTGTGGGTCAATATGCAGGTAGAGTGCCAACCGGAGAATCGGCAGTACAGATATAATTTCCTTTACAATAATTGTACTACTAAGGTTAGGGATGCTATAGAGCGATGTGTCGAAGGACGTGTTGTTTATCCTGACAGTATTCCGTTATATACCCATCGACAAATGCTGCACCAGTACACGAGGGAATACCCTTGGGCACAGGAAGGAAACGATATTCTGCTGGGATCGGCTGTTGATACTTCGCTGAGTGCCCGAGCTGCCATGTTTGCTCCTGAGTATATGCTCAGGTATGCAGATAATGCTTTTATTTATGCGGAAAATAACGACAAGCGTCCCTTGGTTATCGGTAAAGAAATTCTTTTACAGAAGAGAGAGCTGAAAATTGGACCGGAATTTCCGCTGTTACCTACGCAAGCGATGCTTGTCTTGTTGGCCTTTTCTGTATTGATTGTATTGCTGGAGCGTTGGCTTAATAGACAGTGTTGGCTGTGGGATGTGGTCTTGCTTTTGGGACAGGGTGCAGGAGGGCTGGTGCTCCTCTTTATGTTCCTCTTTTCAGAACATCCTGCTGTGGACAGTAACTGGCAGATTTGGGTGCTTAATCCGATTGCGTTGATTGCACTTCCGAGTGTGATAAAAGCAGCATACAAGCATAAGAAGACCTTATGGCATGCGGTGTTTTTTGTAATTTTATCTACTTTTGTGGTATTTTCTCCTTGGATGCCACAGGAATTTGGAAAAATAATTGTACCTTTGGCGCTAACTTTGCTCACAAGGCCTATAAGTTATTACTTATACTACCGTAAGAACAATACAAAATGACGCCAAAAGGAAATAGGTTTATATCGTCGCTCGTGGCATTGCTTGCCATCATGGGAGCCGAGGCGCAGACAACGTCTGAGGTGCCCAGTTTGGTGGTGAATGTCATCATCGACCAGCTCCGCTCTGATTATCTGGAGGCCTTCTCGCCTCTTTATGGGCAGGGAGGTTTTGCCCGTCTGATGGAGAAAGGCCGTATGTACACGCAGGCTGAGTATCCTTTTGATGGACCTGATGCTGCGTCGTCTGTAGCTTGTTTTGTTACGGGAACCAGTCCTTATGAGAATGGTATCGTAGGTCAGCGATGGTTAGACCGGCAGACACTGCAGCCCGTATTCTGCGTTGATGATAATAATTTCACGGGACTTTTTACGTTAGATAAGTCCTCCCCACAGTATCTTGCCGTTTCTACTATCGGAGATGAACTGAAGGTTGCCAGTGAGGGTAAGAGCGTGGTACTTTCTATCGCTCCCAACCGTGATGCAGCAGTCCTTTCGGCCGGTCATGCTGCCGATGGAGCTATATGGCTTGATGATTGGACTGGTCGTATTTCCGGCACTTCTTATTATGGCGCCTTACCCAGTTGGGCTACAGACTTAGATACTGATAATTCTCTTGCTTCACGCATAGGAAATATTGTTTGGAAGCCACTCAATGATGAGGTGGTCAATTTCAGCTACTTTGTTTTTGAGGGAAGTAAGAAGCCTTTCAGCCACAAGTTCTCTGGTGATAGAAAGTTCCGTCAGTTCAAGGCCAGTTCCTGTGTAAATGACGAGGTTAATTTGATTGTCAAGCAGCTCTTGGATAAAACCAGCATAGGTACCGATGGAATACCTGACATGTTGAATCTTACCTATTATGCAGGAGGTTTGGATCACGAGTCAGATTCCAAGTATGCCATGGAGGTGCAGGATACCTATGCACGTCTTGACCGACAGTTGGAGGAACTTATTGATGCTGTAGAGAATAAGGTTGGACGTGATAAGGCTCTGTTTGTTGTAACCAGCACAGGTTATTGCGATAGCGAGGATGCCAAGGATCTCAGTCTGTACCGTATTCCTACGGGTACTTTCTCTATCACCAAGGCTAAGCTCCTGCTTAACATGTATCTCATTGCCGTTTACGGTCCTGGTGACTATGTAGAGACTGTGATGGGTAATGAACTTTACCTGAATCTGAAGCTGATTGAAAGCAAGAACCTGAACCTTACAGAGGTGTTGGAGCGTAGCAGCGATTTCCTGATTCAGCTCAGTGGCGTCAAGGATGTCTATACCAGTCAGCGTTTGGCACTGGGAGCCGGTACACCAGGTATCAGTAAGCTTCGCAATGCATACAATCCCAAATGTTCAGGGGATATTACTATACAGGTTTCACCTGGTTGGAATCTGAGAAACGAGGACACGCTTGAGCAATCTTTTGCTCGCGAGTCATATATGGGCTTTCCACTCTTCCTCTTTGGATGTGGTGTGGCCCCAGAAAAAGTACACATTCCGGTTAGCATAGATAGGGTAGCGCCTACGGTTTCCAAGGCACTGCGTATCCGTGCTCCGAACGGATGTTCCCAGGCTCCGCTGAATTATTAAGCAAAGCCTCACCCCCAACCCCTCTCCCGTGGGCGAGGGGAGAAGTGAAAGATTGAAAAATATAATAATGTTCAATGATCAATATTCAATGATCAATGATTTAAAATAGAAATATGGATATAGCAAAGATATTAGTTAAGATTTTTGGTGATAAGAAGTCACGTGACCTCAAGGCTTATCGCCCTCTTGTAGAGAGCGTACTGAATATTTATCCTGAGATTCAGGCACTCAGCAACGATGAGTTGCGTGCCCGTACTCAGCAGATTAAGGAACGTATTCAGGGCTCAGCCAGTGAGTTGCGTGCTCAGATAAAGGAACTCAAGGATCGCATTCCCAATACAGATATTCAGGATCGTGCTCCTATCTTCCATCAGATAGATAAGTTGGAGAAGGATGTACTTGAGGTATTGGAGAAAGCCCTTGATGAGGCTCGTGCCGAGGTGTTTGCCATTGTCAAGAGTACTGCCGAGCGTTTGGCTCATGCTGAGAATGGCGTGATAGAGGTGACGGCTAACGATTTCGACCGTGAGCTGGCTGCTACACACGACTTTGTGGAGATTGAGGGTGATAAGGCCATTTACCATAATCACTGGATTGCCGGAGGTAATGATCTTCTGTGGGATATGGTACACTTTGATGTTCAGCTCTTCGGAGGTACCGTTCTGCATCAGGGTAAGATTGCTGAGATGTTCACCGGTGAAGGTAAGACCCTCACGGCTACACTCCCCGTCTTCCTGAATGCTCTAACAGGTAATGGCGTTCATGTGGTAACCGTTAATGATTATCTGGCTAAGCGTGACTCTGAGTGGATGGGTCCCATCTATATGTTCCATGGCTTGAGCGTAGATTGTATCGATAAGCACCAGCCCAATAGCGAAGCTCGTCGCAAGGCTTATATGGCTGATATTACCTTTGGTACCAACAACGAGTTTGGTTTCGACTATCTGCGTGATAATATGGCTCAGGATCCCAAAGACCTGGTACAGCGTATGCACAACTATGCTATTGTGGATGAGGTCGATTCAGTTCTTATTGATGATGCGCGTACACCTCTTATTATTAGTGGACCTGTTCCCAAGGGAGACGATCAGCAGTTCGAGGAGTATCAGCCTCTGGTAGAGCGTTTGGTAAATGTGCAGCGTCAGTTGGCTACCCAGTATTTGGCTGATGCCAAGAAGCTTATTACAGAAGGTTCTGAGCAAGGCGACAAGCAGAAGACCGCCGAGGGATTCCTCTCCCTCTTCCGCTCTCACAAGGCTCTTCCCAAGAACAAACCCCTTATCAAGTTCCTCTCTGAGCCAGGTATCAAGGCTGGTATGCTCAGCACCGAGGAGATTTACATGGAGAACAACAACCGTCGTATGCACGAGGCTACAGATCCTCTGTACTTTGTTGTTGATGAAAAACAGAACAGCGTTGACCTTACCGATAAGGGTAACGAGTGGCTGGCTTCTCAGGTCAATGATGCCGACCTCTTCGTGCTTCCAGATATTGGTTCTGAGATGCACAAGATTGACTCTACCAATATGAGTGCCGAAGAGAAGGTGGAGGCTAAGGATAAGGTCTTTAATGACTATGCTGCCAAGAGCGAACGTGTACATACTATTCAGCAGTTGCTGAAAGCTTACACCATGTTCAACCTGAATGACGAGTATGTAATTCAGGATGGTGAGATAAAGATTGTAGATGAGCAGACAGGCCGTATCATGGAAGGCCGTCGTTGGAGTGATGGCTTGCATCAGGCTGTCGAGGCTAAGGAGCACGTAAAAGTACAGGCTGCCACACAGACTTATGCTACTATCACCTTGCAGAACTACTTCCGTATGTATCACAAGTTGTCTGGTATGACCGGTACAGCTATCACCGAGGCAGGTGAGTTCTGGGACATCTATAAGCTGGACGTTGTGGAGGTTCCTACCAACCGCGAGGTGATACGTATTGATATGAATGACCGTGTTTATCGTACACAGCGCGAGAAGTACAAGGCTGTAATTCAGGAAGTAGAGAATATGCGTAATGCAGGTCGTCCTGTCTTGGTAGGTACTACCAGCGTGGAGATTTCTGAGATGCTGAGCAAGATGCTTCAGATGCGTAAGATACCTCATCAGGTCTTGAATGCCAAACTTCACCAAAAGGAAGCTGATATCGTAGCCAAGGCTGGTACCAGCACTCTCACAACCGTTATGGAGGACGGGCAGTCTGTAGAGCGTATGTTGGGTACCGTAACCATTGCTACCAACATGGCAGGTCGTGGTACGGATATCAAGCTTACTCCCGAGGTGAAGGCTGCCGGCGGTTTGGCCATCATTGGTACAGAGCGTCACGAAAGCCGCCGTGTTGACCGTCAGTTACGTGGTCGTTCCGGTCGTCAGGGTGACCCTGGTAGCAGTGTCTTCTTTGTTTCTATCGAGGATAAGCTGATGCGTCTTTTCGCCAGCGAGCGTATAGCCCGTGTGATGGACCGCTTGGGCTTCAAGGAAGGCGAGATGATAGAGCACAGCATGATTACCCGTAGCATCGAGAATGCTCAGAAGAAGGTAGAGGAGAACCACTTCGGTGTTCGTAAGCGTCTGTTGGAGTATGATGATGTGATGAACAAGCAGCGTACCGTTATCTATGAGAAGCGTCGTCATGCCCTGATGGGAGAACGCCTCGGTATGGATATCAGCGATATGATTTGGGACCGCGTATGCAATATCATGGAGAATAATGATTATCAGGGTTGCCAGCAGTGCTTCCTTGAGATTATGGCCATGGAGTTCCCCCTCACACAGGAGAAATTCGAGGACGGAAGCATTCCCGAACTGGAGGAAGAGGTATATCAGGATGTATTGAAGCGCTTTAGCCAGAAAACAGACATCATGGCAAACAACGCTTACAAGGCTGTGAAGTTTGTTTACGAAGGTCCTCAGGGTCAGATGTATGAGAATATGATGTTCCCCGTTGTAGCAGGAAATCGCCAGTATAACATCCCCTCTAACCTCAAGGAAGCATATGATACGCAGGCACGCAGCGTGGTAACATCTTTCCACAAGGCACTTATTCTGCATACTATCGATGATGCCTGGAAGGAGAACTTACGCCTTTTGGACGAACTGAAACACAGCGTTCACAATGCCAGCTATGAGCAGAAGGATCCCCTGTTGATCTTCAAGTTGGAGAGTGTGAAACTCTTTGATGACATGGTTAATCGTATCAACGACCGCACAGTATCTGTTCTTATGCGTGCTATGGTGCCGGAGTTGCAGATTTCTGATCCTTCTGTACAGCAGGAGATGCCTCGTCAGGAGCGTGTTCGTACTCAGGAGTCACGTGGTGAGCTTACTGATGCCGGTCAGCAGCAAGCTGCAGCTCGTGATACGCGCGATCGTCAGCCCGTTCAGCCTATGCGTGTTGAGAAATTGCCAGGACGTAATGATCCCTGTCCTTGTGGCTCTGGTTTGAAGTTCAAGAATTGTCACGGAAAAAACCTCTAATACATTATTATATTACATGAAAGCTTCACAGCAAACCATTCAGCAGATTGAGCGAACCTTACGCAAGGTTATTGCTAAGTTTCCACAGGAGGCCGATCCTTTGATGACCGACATACACCTGCTGGTAAGTAACTACACGGGTGAGATACGCACCTATAATGATGACGACGAAGAATTGGATCGTTGTGTCGTAGAAGAATGGATAAAGAGTCACGAGGAAGACTTCTATGATCAGGCGGCATCCATCCTGCGTAAGTGTATTCAGGATTTACGTCCTGAGGTTGAGCAGATGAGCATCTTGCAGCCTTTCTCCTTTGTCCTGATAGACGAGGATCATGAGACCTTGCAGGACCTTGTTATTATAGACAAGGAGGAGACGGTAGTCTTGGATCATCAGTTGCTGGAAGGCTTTGAAGAAGACCTTGACAATTTCTTTGAGAATCTTATGAAAGAAGAGTAATAAGAAAGGGGCTGATTTCAGCCCCTTTCTTATTTGGTTTACAGTTTACAGTTTTGGTCGTTTGGGTCTCCCCTCTCCCCGGAGAGGGGGCGGGGGTGAGGTTGTCTCTACACTCTACACTCTAAACTCTCAACTACAAAATTACTTCTTTGTAAACTTAAGTCCCATATACATTCCCTTTACATTCTTGGTAAGTGTATTCAGGGTACCTAATGTACTATCAACGGTGCTTGCCTTTGAGGTGATGGCGTTGAGCAGTGTCAGCAGTTTGTCTGCCTTCATAGCTAACTGAAGTTCACCGCCGGTTATTTTGGCATTCATGGCAACGCTCTGCTCTATCAGGGGGAAGGAAAGTTTTAGGTTGGTACCATCTACAGCCCAATTGATTTGTGCGGATTTACCATTGTATGTCACCGTGCCAGTCTTATCTTCCTTCAGTGTCATTACCACCTTTCCGCTGGTGAAGCCTACTTTGGTGAGGCCGTTTTGCATGCTCTTCTCTACCTTGCTGCTTACCACGCTGGTACCTACTGATGTCAGAATGTTCTCGCTTTCAAAAGCTACGCAGGGCTCTGTGTAAGTCCATGTGCCCACCAGACTCTTGTCAGATACGGCTGTGGTACCTAAGAGATTTCCCAATAGGTCTGCTGCTACGTCACCAGCAGTGCTGTTGCCTGTAGCTTTGCTAACGGCTGTGCCGGCAGCATTCTTCAGTATGTTACTCAACTGTGCGTTTGCGTGGGTGCAAAGCATCATTCCCAAGGCTACGAAAGCCACTTTCAACATGTTCTTTTTCATAACTTATATTTTATTGTTACGTTCTGTTCTGCAAAATTACGAATAAGAGAGAAAAATACAAAATTAAAGACGAGAAAACATCCATCCCGCCATCATTGTCTTTGGTGCCCCCCTTTTTACGTGTTGACGTAGGAGTAATTATTCGTTAACCAAGAAAAAATATTTTCCTAACGTACCCGTAAATAATGATAGGTGTTATATACTTTGCCTGTATAGAGAAAAAAAAGTGTAAAAGAACCTTAAATGGCGCTTTGCCATGCAAAAAGATAATATGATGCAAAATTGGTATTATTTTGTCTTTTTTGAATGGAAATTGTGAGGTTTTTGTTCCAAAATATCAATAAAAGTAAAATTCTTTTAACATAAATACATGAAATTTTGAAAATTTTTTGTAATTTTGCCCTCGGTTTAATTTAAAAACCGTTAACCGAAGGAAAAAATGTATCAGTGCCTGACGATATTATGACACTGAAATATAGAAGAAAGCAAAACATTATTATATTTATCAAATCTAGTATTAACACTAAACAAAGCAAAATGGGTAAAAAAATCCTTTCATTCCTTGCTTGTATGTTGATGACTACAAGCATGGCGCTGGCCCAGAAGCAGATTACTGGTACAGTAATTGATGCTGAGTCAGGCGAGACTCTGATTGGTGTTGCCGTACGTGTTCCCGGTTCATCTGTAGGTGTTCTGACAGACGTTGACGGTAAGTTTACAATCACACTTCCCGAAGGCAAGAAAAGCCTGAATTTTAGTTTTATGGGTATGAAGCCCGCTACTCTTTCTGCCCGTGATGGCATGAAGGTTCTTATGGAGACCGATACTAAGGCCATGAATGAGGTTGTTGTTGTTGCTTATGGTACATCTACCAAGGCTTCTCTGACGGGTTCTATCCAGTCAATTAAGAGCGAGGATATTGAGCTCCGTCCTACCTCTTCTGTAACATCTGTACTGGAAGGTACGGTTACTGGTGTACAGGTGAACAATACTTATGGTGTTCCTGGTAATGACCCCAGTATTCGTGTCCGTGGTGTAGGTACCGTTAATGGTAGTAGCACACCTCTGTACATTATGGATGGTGTACCCTTTGGTGGAAACATCAGTGACTTGAATCCTAATGACATTGAGTCTATCTCTGTCTTGAAGGATGCTGCTTCTGCAGCCCTGTACGGTAACCGTGCTTCTAACGGTGTTATCCTTATTACTACCAAAAAGGGTAAACAAGGTAAGATGAACGTTAGTCTGGACATTAAGCAGGGTACTTACAGCCGTGCTATTCCTGAGTACGATCGCTTGGATGCTCGCGCATGGATGAACGCACAGTGGTTGAATATGAAGAACAATCAGATGTCTGATGGTTCTACAGCTGCGGAAGCTGCCGCCTATGCCGATACTCATTTGATAACAGACCGTATTCATCTGAATGTATGGGATGCTCCTGCTGATGAACTCTTTGTGAATGGTAAGTTAAGAAGCGACGTGAAGATGTTGGGTACGTACGGTGAGGACCTTGACTGGTATGATCAGGCTATTGGTAACGGTCACCGTCAGGAATACAATATCAATGCCAATGGTGCCAACGAGAAGTCTGACTACTTGGTTTCTCTGGGTTATTTGGACGAAAACGGTTATCTGAAGACATCAGGCTTTGACCGCTTCTCTGCCCGTGTTTCTGCTAACATCCAGCCCAAGAAGTGGTTCAAGACTGGTATGAACCTGAGCGCTACACATCAGAACTTTGATTCACGTTACGGTACAGGTGATGCTGGATATACTAATCCATTCTATTACTGCCGTAAAGTTTCTCCCGTCTATCCCGTTCATCTGCATGATGTGAATACCGGTGAATACATTCTTGATGCTGCTGGTAACAAGCAATATGACAGTGGTTCTTATATCAATGAGAATGGAGAGGTAATCAATACCCGTAACCAATACCTCGATCGTCACCTTCTTTGGGAGAATGAACTGAATCAGAACAAGAGTATTCGTAATACTATAAACGGTGTTGCATACGCAGATTTCTATCTGCCATATAACTTTACCATTACGCTGAAAGGTAACCTGAATCTGCGTAACTCATCAACCAACGGCTACGATTCTGCTGTGATCGGTGATGGTAAAGGTAATAGCGGACGTGGCAAGCGCGAAGACACTCGCTACAAGAACTATGCTTTCCAGCAGCAAATCCACTGGAAACATGACTATGGAAAGCACTCCGTAGATGCTTTGCTGGGTCACGAGAACTACGCCTATACCTATAATTATCTGTATGGCTACAAGAACACAGAGGTATTCGCAGGTATTAACAACCTGAACAACTTCACCAACATTACCAAACTGTACGATTACAACGATACCTATAAGACAGAGTCTTATTTAGGACGTGTACGCTACGCTTATGATAACCGCTACAATGCTGAAGTTTCATTCCGCCGTGACGGTTCCTCACGTTTCTCTAAGGATGCACGCTGGGGTAACTTCTGGAGCATCGGTGCTAACTGGATTATCACAAACGAGAAATTCATGCAGAAGTATGACTGGGTAGATTTCCTAAAACTCCGTGCTGACTATGGTGAGGTAGGTAATGATGCCGGTTCTGGTTATTATGGCTATATGGCACTGTATAACTCTACACAGAATGCTAACAAGGGTGCTTACTGGATTGGTCAGTTGGCCAACGAAGAGCTGAAGTGGGAGACCGGTCAGTCTTGGGGCATTGGTCTGGAAGGACGCCTGTTTAACAAGCTGAACTTTAGCATCGAGTATTTTGACAAGCGCAACAAGGACCTGCTCTTTGATGTTTACAACCCACTTTCTGCTGGTGCCACCAGTACAACCGCTGCAGAATCTGTTGTTACCAAGAACCTTGGTACCATCTCTAACCGCGGTTGGGAAATCTCTGCAGACATGGATGTGTTTAAGAACAAGGACTGGCGTATCAACGTAGGTGCCAACATTACCACGCTGAAGAACAAGGTGGTTACCCTGCCCGAGCAGAACAAGGATGGTATTATTGACGGTACCAAGAAGATTGTTGAGGGTAGGAGTCGTTACGAGTTCTTTACCTATACATGGGAAGGTATCAATACTGCCAACGGATTCTCTCTGTATAAGTTCAATGATGAGGACTACTACTTTAGCGTTGATGATGGTGCGGGCAATGTTACCACCTATGGTAATACCGAAGGTACTCAGCTTACTGGTGAGGCTGCAAAGGCTGTCGTAGTAATTAACGGCACTCCCTATTCTTACCTGACCGCTTATGGCAAGCGTGAATTCCACGGATCTGCTACGCCCAGTGCATACGGTAGTTTCCACTTTACCGTCAGCTGGAAAGGCTTGAGCCTTTACACTCTGTTCACCTATCAGTTAGGTGGTAAGGTAATGGATAGCAACTATTCATCACTGATGAGTCCCTCTACTAATCCTACTGCTATACACAAGGATGCCCTTAATGGATGGACTTATGAGCAGCGTACATACACTACAGAAAATAATGTAGAGATTCCTGTTAATGCTGTTGATCCTAATGGTATTCCTCAGTTTAACAGTGCAGCGTTAATACCAGGCATGACCTCTGCCCCAGATTTGAATGCAACTTCTTCACGCTGGCTGACCAGTGCAAGCTATCTTATTCTGAAGAATATCAACCTGACCTATCAGTTGCCGAAGTCTCTGGTTCGCAAGGTTGACCTCGAAGGAGTGGCAGTGACCGTGGCCTGTGAGAACCTCTTCACGAAGACAGCCCGCAAGGGTATGAACCCGCAGCAAAATTTCTCGGGTACGCAGTCGAACACATTTGTGACACCGCGCGTATTCTCTGTTGGTCTGAATGTTAAGTTCTAATTAGTAATTATAATAAGGAATACAATTATGAAAAAATATATCGTATTATTAAGCATCGCCGCGCTGGGTTTCACCGCCTGCGAGAAAGAATATCTGGAGACAAAGCCTGAGGATCAGACCGGTACGTCAACCATCCTCGGCTCGACTGAGAATGCAGAAATGGCCATCAACGGTATCTGTAAGGCTATGACCAACCAGTATCTGAGCACGCAGGGTATGAACGGTGAGGGTACAATCCTCAACTGGTATGGTACCTTTACGGGTAATGATGCCCAGAAGAGCAATCAGACAGGATGGGCTCCCCTATGGAATTCCACCTATCACCTGAACAAGAGCAGTATCTATCTGTACTACCCCTGGTTCTACTACTACAAGCTGATCAGCAACGCCAATGCCATCATCTGTAATATCGATGCAGCCGCAGGTACCGATGCCGACAAGGCTTTCTTGAAGGCTCAGGCCCTTACCTTCCGTGCTTATTCGTTCTTCCGTCTGACACAGTTGTACAGCCATCGTTGGAAGGATGAGCAGGGTAACTGTCCAGGCATTGTGCTCCGTCTGGACCAGTCAACGGGTGACTTCCCCCTCTCTACACTTGCAGAGGCCTATGCACAGATCTATCAGGACTTGGACGAGGCTATCGGTCTCTTCCAGAGCAGTGGCAAAGATCGTGGCAGCAGTGAGTTCTACAAGCCGGGTCTCGACGTGGCTTACGGTATCTATGCGAAGGCTGCTCTGACCCGCGAGGACTGGGCCAACGCCAAGAAGTATGCAGCCATGGCACGTGCCAAGTATCCTCTC
>Ga0310786_10008227_pt1 | contig 13427 bp, 13 predicted proteins | sample AusTroGonzalo_MG_FD_203881 | JGI IMG/M metagenome (GOLD analysis project Ga0310786, IMG submission 203881) | Bovine rumen microbial communities from tropical cattle in Woodstock, Queensland, Australia - Gonzalo_03 (v2) (version 2) | ecosystem: Host-associated > Mammals > Digestive system >... | reverse complement strand
ATTCGACAGGCTGTGTCTCAAGATATCAAAATAAAATCCGTATAGTTTTTGTTTTAAATTAACGTCGATTTAACTAATTTGTTTTACATTGTTCATTGTTGATGTTTATTCAACAGGTTTGCTCTGGGTTGTTAAACAGAAAGGAGTGAGTTTTTGAGCAATGTAGTAAGAGTGTTTTTGTTTTTAGGAATTTTTTTTGCTGACGGTCTGTGGGCGAATACGATCGAAAAAGGTGATAATTCCAATTTGTCTCTGTTGAAATCAGCTGTGAGTTCGGGAGTTGATCCGGTAAAGTTGATGTCAGGCAGATCCTTGGATGCAAATAAGTTACTATTATCCCTAAAAAAAGTTCCATCTCCGAGTGCTGAGGAAAATGAAGTTGCAGAGTATGATGAGGATGGGTCGCCCGATCAGCCTGCGTTGTCGGCTTCAACTCTTCCGAATGATGCGAAAAAGATGGACGAAAAAGACAGATATTTCGGACAGCACGAACTATGCGAGAGTGAGATAATCAAAGCTGAGAAAAAATACGGCGTGCCGAATCGTTTGTTATTGGCAATATCTACAGTGGAATCAGGAAGGATGGTCGGAAAATCAAAGAGACCGTGGCCTTGGACTATCTGTGCGAACGGAAGAGGATACTATTGCACTACGAAAAGTGCAGCCATTGCCACCACAAAAAGATTGATGGCCAGAGGAATTCGCAATATTGATGTCGGATGTATGCAGGTAAATCTTTTGCATCACAGTGCCGCATTCAAAAATTTGGAAGAGGCATTCACTCCCAAAGCGAATGTAGATTACGCTGCAAGATTTTTTGTAAGTCTGAAGAATACGTATAATTCGTGGACCTACGCGGTTGGATATTATCATTCAAAGGCTTCAAGATATTACAAACCGTATTGTTCCTTGGTTTATAATGCATGGAATAAGGTTAGAGGTTTTCAAGTGCGCGATACTCCGGTTATAGCCAGAGCTGCCAGCAAAATAAAATCAGATATATCTTTCCTGCCTTCATATTATTCATTGGTGGATAATCGTATTTCTGCTAAACTGCATCAGTTAGGTAGGAGGACCTTGGTTCGTTCTGCTCCTAAATTTTTTGCAAAGAAGAAAAAGTAGAAGAATAGGTGGATACCGAATGAAATTTTTGATGTGCGGGGACGTCGTTGGGCGTTCGGGTCGTGATGTCGCTGAGAAATATATAAAGCAGTATCGCAAGGAAGTCGATTTTATAATAGTGGATGTCGACAATGCCGCTCACGGTTTCGGGATAATTCCGAAAATAGCAAATCATTTTTTCGAGATAGGAGCGGATGTTCTTACCGGAGGAAATCATTTGGTGGACCAGAAAGAAATTTTCCCGATGTTATCCTCTGATAAACGGTTGCTGAAGCCCGCCAATACATCAGATAAGTTACCAGGTCGAGGTGTCGGAGAATATTCTCTGCGAGATGGTCGCAAAATAGTTGTAGTTCACCTTCTGGGACAAAAAGATATGTCTATGATCGGAGATAATCCGTTCGTGTACATGGAGAAGTTTTTCTTAAAATATCAGCTGGGAGTTAATGTTTCGGCGATTATTGTTGATTTTCACGCAGAGGTTTCATCTGAGAAACTTGCGATGGGGCATTTTTTGGACGGAAAAGTTTCGGTAGTGTTTGGAACGCATATTCATATACCAACAGCGGATTACCGAATTTTGGAAAATGGTACGGCATATCAAACCGATCTTGGTATGTGCGGAGATTATAACTCGGTTTTGGGATTTCAAAAGTCGGTAAGTATCGAAAGATTTTTAAAGGGATTCGGAACAGGTCGGTTAACTCCAGCGACGGGAGAAGGAACTTTCTCGGGGCTTTTGGTTGAGGTGGACGACAAGACAGGATTAGCCCTTAATGTGACTCACATTCTGAAAAAATAGTTCTGATAGAAATCTGTGTTGCCGGTAAATTTAAATAATTTTTCACAAATTGTATTTTTTGTGATAACATTGCTCGGTTTTTGTATAAGGAAAGTTGTATGTATAGAAAAACAGGTTTGTTTGTTATAGGGTGTTTGGTGTGCAGTTCTTTGCTGGCTCATGCAGAAAATACAAAATCAAAATCGGGGATGTTTGAGGGAAGTTTCCTCAATGTGAAAGCGGCTCATATGAGAGGGGACAATAATTATCCTTTTGGGCCGAAGAATACTTCGATGGTTTGTTTTAACCCGTTTCTTGATTTAGGGAATTTAGTGATTGATGCGGATTTTTCCTACGGGCGTTCCACTAAGTATGCAGGATTCCTGAAAAGTCCGAAAGGTATGAGCAGAATTACGGGAAATCTTCCTGACTTTTTCAATAATTATTACGATGCAGGTATCAATAAGGCTGCTCAGAAGGGATTTGAGAATACGATAGATAAATCTCACTTCTACAGAAGTTATGCCCGAGCGATTTACAATGACAAGGCGCACAATATACAGATTATTGTCGGTGATGTCGCGACCAGAAATACTATCGGATTTCAGCAGCCATTTTCAGGTGGCGGTATTAATATCGCCAGACAAGGGGGTAATGGAAATGTCATAAATCCGGGATTGCCTATTGTTATTACGAAGTTAAGTAAGGCGGAAGTCAGGCTTGGTGACGAGATTTTGCGAGTTACAATTCTGACTCCGGGAACCTATACGGTAGATGATTTGGGAGAGGAAGCCAGACTGCCGGGAGTCTCCGTAAAGATATCGGATCAGGTAAGTAGATCGGAAACTCTGAAAGTTGATTATTTCAGCGGATACGATATGCCTGATTTGGGAACGGATGACTTCGATTTGACCATGGCGTTCACTCACTACTATGACGTAAACGATCCATACAAGATAAGATATCGCAGTAAGCCTCGTTTCAGCGGAAACTACAGGTTTACTCCAATTGAAAACGTGACTTTTGCTTTCGGTGTTCAAGGATATAACAATTCTTATGGGTTAGACTTTAACGTGATCTTTATGACTCCGTTTGGAAAGATTGCTCCGAATATTGGATTTACCGACACATATCACGGAAAGAGAGCTGCCGGTGCGGGAATATACTATGCTTTGCCGGAGAATTCTTACGGAATTCACTTAGAGGCCATGCTTAGCGCGAAAGGCAGAGGATATGGTGACCTGGATATTTCCGAGGAGAAAGCGGAAGATTATGACTATTATATGGAGAAGTATTTCCCGACCTTGGCCAACAACTTTGATTTGATAAACGGTTCTTCGCTTCCTGAGAATTCCAGGTCGGTGATGGTAAGGTTGTACGCTGACCCAATTCATGGATATACTCCGGGATTTACTTTCATGGGAGCTTGGTCGAATAATCACGACAGAAACACCAACAACTACAGAGATTACTCGGTTAGCTTGACGAAATCTCCGTTTGAGGGTTGTATTGTGACTGCGGTTGCCGGATTGAGTTACGACGATCCGACTAAGGGAAGAAACCAGAAGTCTCCTGACAGAAGATTGACTCTTGCGTGCAACATCAACTTGAATTCAGAGTTTTCTATTAAGGGAACGTATTCTCATTTGGATCAGGAGAGGATGAAAAAGTACGGTTCTGTTACTTATACTCCTGAGGCAATTAAGGGACTTGAAATTCAGGCTGAATACTTCCGCATGCCAGGAAAGAGCTGCCCGGTATTCTCCGTTAAGTACGACAATGAGTACTTTGGTGTAAAAGTTGAAGAGAATATTGCTGATAGTTACGCTGACAAGACAGCCGGTACAATGGACGGTCACAAGAATAACCAGGCGATTACTTTCGGAACAAGCTTAACGCCGAAAGGCTTCAAAGCAGTACGGAAAAATAACTTCAACGTTATTCGTACAGCAGAAGACTTTAGGAAATAATTTTAGTTTTTGTTAGTTGAATTTATTTAGAAATTCTCTGAGTGATCGGAGAATTTCTTTTTATTTATTTTCCTGTGTCTGAGTAATTCTCCGATAGATATAGGAGTTCTTTTTTTTTTATAGTCTTTTTGGTATTATCGACATAGGGAAGGAGTTTTTTTATGTCCACAAAGAATCCTTGGAATGACAACGGGGACAATTCGTGGGGAAACGGTGTTTCGAACGAATTCGTTGAGAATATAAAGCAAAATTTCGGAAAAGTTTTTGATAAAGGTCCGATAAAGGGGAATTTCGCGGGAATCTGCTCGGTGTTAATAGCACTGTATTTTGGTTCCGGATTTTTCCAGGTGCAGCATGATCAGTGTGGGGTCGTGTTGAGGTTTGGCGAGTGGGTAAGAACTGTTGGTCCGGGGTTGCGGTATGTTTTGCCGTATCCTTTTGAACAAGTAATTTTGCAAAGAGTTACTAAAGTAAACCAGATAGATATCTCGAATAGCAATCAGCAGGAAGAAAGTTTGATGCTTACGGGAGACTCGAATTTGGCGAACATATCCTTTAGTGTTCTTTGGAAAATCAAAAATGATGGCGTTGAAGATTTTCTGTTCAACGCTAAAAAACCCGAACTTACAGTAAAAGCTGTTGCCGAAAGTGTAATGAGAGATATTGTTGGCCAGACCCCGTTTACTTACGTGCAGACTGAAGGCCGTGGAGATGTGCAAAACAAAGCTAAGGAAGGTCTTCAGGCGATTATGGACGAATACAAAATGGGGATAGAAATTATCCGAATCGAATTACAGAAAGTTGAACCGCCTGCTTCGGTTATTGATTCATTCCGAGACGTCGAGAGAGCTCAGGCGGAACAGCAGAGTGAAAAGAACAGGGCGGAAGCGTACGACAGAGATACGCGGGCGAGAACGAGGGGGTTGATCGCTGAAAAAATAAATAATGGAGAAGCTCAAAAAGAATCCATAATCGAAAGAGCGAAAGGAAATGTTGCGAGATTTCTTTCGGCTTATTCGCAGTATAAACTGTCTCCTGATATTGTATCGAAAAGATTGTATCTCGAAACAATGCGCAATATTTACGAAAACACGAAAAAAATTGTCGTGGATAACAGCTTGAAGGCGGTTTCTTACTTGCCCCTTACCGAATTGAGTAAAAGCAAAGCGGAGAATGTGAAATGAAAAAAATAATATTTGCAGCTGTGGCTTTTTTTGTTTTGGTGGACGGGTTGTTTACAGTAAGTCAGATTGAAAATGTCGTGATTACTCGTTTGGGAGAGCCTGTCAGGGTTGTAAAGACTCCGGGGCTGCATTTTAAAGTTCCGTTCGTAGAGACAGTTGCTTTTTTCGATAAGAGATTGCTGAGTGTAGAACTTTCGGCTCTCGAGGTCACCTTGGGAGACAAGAGACGTATAATGGTCGACGCTTTCGGTCGTTACAGAATTACCGATCCATTAAAATTCTATCAAGCGGTCGGCAGTGAGCATGGAGTATTGACCAGATTGCATCCAGTCGTTCTCGGTAGCCTCAGCAGTGTGTTGGGTGGAGTTAGTTTGTCTTCTCTTCTATCCGATACGAGAATTTCCGCAATGAACAAAATTCGTGACGAAGTAAATTCTGCTGTCAAAGGTTTTGGCATAGACGTGGTTGATGTCCGTATCCGCAAGACAGACTTGCCTTCACAAAACAGTGAAGCAATTTGCAAGAGGATGATCAGTGAGCGAGAGAGGGAAGCGAAGGAGCTCAGAGCGAAGGGAGTAGAGCTTTCCAAGATAATAAAATCGACGGCCGATAAGGAAAATGCCATTGCGATAGCTCAGGCGGACGCTAAAGTTCAAACTTTGATCGCAGAAGGAGAACTTGAAGCAAACAAGATTTATACGGAAGCTTTTTCAAAAGATAAAAAGTTCTTTGAATTTTTCCAAACATTGGAGACCTATAAAAAATCGTTTTTGGAAAAGAATACATCTTTCGTCATTGCGACGGACGGTCCTTTCTTCAACGTGATGAAGGGGAGGCATTAGTCATGCGAAGCTTATTCGTGATTATTCTCGGTTTGTGTTTTTTTGCGAATGATGCCAGCGTATCCGGAATAAAGATCAGGGGAGGTGTTAAACCTTTGATGGATACGGTTGTTGATGTGATAGTTACGGATAAGAACGAAGAAAATTCTGAAAATAGACCTTCTTCCAATGGAACGGGGTTTATAATTTATGAATATGGATACATAGTAACCAACTGGCATGTTATAGATTCCAGTGATCAAATAAAAATCGTAACTTCAGACGGCAATGAATATAATGCGAGAGTGATCGGGAAAGATGAGCATTACGACGTCGCTTTGTTGAAAATAGATTTGGATCGGAACGTAAAACTTCCGACGGTAAAATTTGCTGATTCAGATAAGATTGAAATTAGTGATCCGGTGATTGCTATAGGTAATCCATTTGGTCTCGGAAAAACTGTAACATCAGGTATTATTTCTTATAAGGGAAGAAATTTATCAGGGCAAATTTCTGAGTTGGGGGAAAATAATCATTTGGTTTCCTATATTCAGACGGACGCAGCTGTTAATTACGGAAATTCAGGTGGGCCTTTGTTTTCTGAAAACGGGGAAGTAATCGGTATGATTACGGTCTTTGTTCTGGACGGTATGCACAGTACGGGTATAAATTTTGCTATACCATCTAACATTTTGCTGAAAGTTATTAGTCAATTGAAAACTTTCGGAAAAATGAGAAGAAGCTGGTTGGGAATTTCCACCCGCCGGATGCTAAAAGAAGCATCGAAGTTGCTGATCGGAAGTAATGTTGGTTACTATATAACGAATGTCAGCGAAAAGTCACCAGCAGCGTCCTCGGGAATCCAGGTGGGGGATATTATTCTATCGATAAATGGGGAAGCAATTTCTGAAAGTACGAACATGGAATATCTTTTGAATAATCTGCCGATTGGAGAGGTTATTCCAATTCAGATTATGCATGATGGAAACAAAAGGATGTTGAGTATCACTGTTAAGTCGTACAATGACGAAGATATCTCTTTCATGGAGGAAGATGATAACAGTGGAAAAGATGTTCCTTACGAAAAGATAGACGGTCTGGATTTAGGCTTAACAAATCTTACAAAAGAGTTGAGAGAGATATTTAAAATACCTTCTTACGAAAGCGGTGTTTTGGTTTCCTTCGTCGGTTCCTCTTTGGTTGATAATCCGTGTATTAACGTTGGTAACCTCATAAAGAAGGTAAATAGGTTCGAAGTTAAAAATTTGAATGATCTGAGAATGTCTTTGGTAGCAACTTTGAAAGAAAATAGCGGATCCAACAAAGTTGTTATGTATCTGAAGGATTCATTAACGAAGAAGACTTCGTACGTCGTTGTGAAATGTGAGAGAAAAAAGATATTGGCAAAAGGCGGAGCTTTAAAAAAGAACAATGTCTCGATAAGAAATAATTTATCGAATAGAGAGGTCTCTCGTTGAGTTTTAAACGATGAATTTGTTACCTATCTTTATTATTGCAGGACCTACCGCTTCGGGCAAAACTGGTTTTGCAATCGAACTAGCTGAAAAATTTAAGAAAAAAGGTGTTAGTTGCGAAATTGTAAATGCTGACAGTATCCAATTGTACAACGAGCTGAAAATACTGACAGCTTTTCCGAGTTCAGATGAAATGAATCGGGTACCTCATCACTTGTTTGGAATACTCGAGCCTTTTGAAACATTCTCTGTCGGGAAATGGAAGCAAGTCGCAGAGGCAAAAATTGATGAGCTGCATAAGCAGGGAAAGATACCAATTCTTTGTGGCGGAACAGGTCTTTATTTGAATTCTATCGTTCAAGGAATTGCAAAGATTCCGGATGTTCCCGAAAGCTACCGAAAAGAAGTTTGGGAAAAGTTTCAGGAAATCGGACGAGAAAAATTTATGGAGGAGTTGCTGAAGTTGGATCCCGGTAACGAATTGAATCCAAATAACACGCAACGGATACTGAGAGCTTACGAGGTGGCATCCTTTACGGGAAAGCCTCTTTCTTATTGGTGGAGTCAGGGAAACAATTCTAAGTACGACAATATAAAAACTTTAGTTTTGCTGCCACCGAAGGAAAGGTTGCGAGAAAATATTCTGAAAAGAGCGGTTCAAATGGTAAATAACGGTGCGATAGAAGAGGTTCGGGGACTTCTTTCTCGGTATCCGAATTATAAAGGTCCTTTGGATAGGGTCATAGGTTTTACCGAAATTCAAGATTTTTTGAAGCGAAAAATTTCTCTGGAGGAGTTGATCGATCGAATGGTTATTCGAACACGGCAATATGCCAAGCGGCAGTCAACTTGGTTCAGAAATCAGATGCCTCAGGCAAAGTATGCGGAAGCTGTTATTTCCGATGTTATTGATGAATTTATAGATTTTTATTTCTCTATTGACAAAAATTTGTAATCTGATATTATGGGTTTCCCATTTTGAGGAGATCTTATGAATAAAAGTAAATTAATAGTTTTGTCATTTCTTTTGTGGGGATGTGCAGGGATTGACAAAAATAAGTTCGTTGATGAGTACAGTCAATACAGTTACGAAGAATTGAACCGAGAATATCGTGATGTACTTTCCGCGCGAGTTGATGCATTTAATCAGAGAATGCGATCAAACAATATTAATTTGGTAGTCAATACTACTCTCGGGGCAATATCGGGTCATGGACAAACGTTGTTCGATGAAAATTCTTACTCGGAGGAAGAAGCGGAAGCCATGTTATGGGCACTGAGACAGGTAATGCATGATAAGGGTTACAAGGCAAAGAGGAGCGGCAAATGAAAAAGTTAGTCTTGGCATTTTGCGTTTTATGTTTGACAGGGTGTGGTCCTAGCCGTGAGGAGATGGTGAAAACCTTAGAAGACGAATATTCGGTACTGGATTACGATATACTGAAAGTAGAGCAGGATTTGCTGACGCAGATGGTCGCGGAACAAGAGAAATCTCTTGATGCGATGAATATTGCGAGCATCGCCGTCGGGTTGCTGTCGATTGCCACCACCGGCAGCGGAAGAATTTCTACGGCTGGCAGCAAACAACTTGAGGCAGATAAGCTTAAGTTAGAGGCATTAACGAATTTAGTAGATGAAGGTAAAAAGAATTACGACAAAAAGTCGTTTTAATTTTATGAAAAGGGCGGGGGAATTCGATGCCCCGCCTGTTTCTTGCTTTTACCCTTTCTTAATTATTTCTGATGATTTCTTTACCTAAACGTTTTTTACTTCAAAAATCTTAAGTTTTTTATAAAAAATTAAAAAAATTGCTTGTGGTCGAAAAAATTGTTCCTATATCTAATTTAGGTGAATATATGAGGAAAATATGGATAGTGACCCTATATACAAGTTAAAAGAAAAGTTAAAAAAACAAAGGAGAGAGGAAATGGAGAGAAATTTGGATGAGAATTATGTTTCCAATATTTTGCATACTATTCTGAAAGCAATGTCGGCAATTATTCGAAATATAATTTCGAAGATAGCTGAAATATCGGAAGAAGTAATAAGTTTAATTACCAAACTTGTTAACGCATATCGAGAAAAACATTTTTCAAATCGTAGAGAAACATTCCGTTCAATTGTCATCTTTGCTATTTCCCTTGGAATTATTCCTGCGGAATACGGAGAGATGGCTATGGATATAGCGGACTTCATGGCAAAAACAATGGGTTGCTAAAATCTAAGTTCCAATAGATCCGGATAAGTCAGAAAGGGTAAGCCGTTCTTCGTGACTTATCCTTCCTTAATCATTTCTAAAAATTCTTGCTCTGAGATGATTTTCACTCCGAGGTTTTGTGCTTTTTCGAGTTTTGAGCCGGCGTTTTCTCCGGCAACGACAAGGTAGGTTTTCGATGATACCGAGGAGGACGCTTTTCCCCCCAACTTCTCAACAATTTCCTTAGCTTCGTCTCTGCCTAATGTGCTGAGAGTGCCTGTAAATACGATGCTTTTTCCTGTCAATTCGGATTCCGCGGTAGCTTGCGCGTCCTGTACATTAACGACGGATGACAATTTCCTCATGACTTCCAGGTTATTTGATATTTTGAAAAAATTCTTCAAATCCTGAATCATCGAGTCGCCGATGCCGTTGATGGCAATCAATTCGCTGACGGTGTCTTGTTCGACGGCTTTCAGGAAATTTTCAAAAGTTCCGTAAAATCGCGCGATTAATACAGAAGCTGCTCGCCCGATTTGAGGTATCCCCAGTGCGTTGATGAATTTCTCCAGTCCGATAGTTTTTGCGGCGTCGATCGATTTGAAAAGATTTTCCACCGACTGTTTGCCCCATCCGTCTTCATTTTCCAGGTGATACTGCTGATTTTTTTCCTGAAGATAGAATATGTCGACCGGACTTTTTACGATGCCCTTATTGAAAAGAAATTTAATATTCTGTTCGCCGAGTCCTTCAATATTGAATGCCTGGCGCGAAACAAAGTGTATGAGTTTCTCTACGAGCTGCGCCGAACAATCGAGGTTTTCGCATTTGACCGCAACTTCTTCTTCCTCTCGCACCAATTCAGATCCGCAGCATGGACAAGTAGTTGGAAATTTAAAAGGAGTGGATTCCGACGGTCGCTGTTCGATTATCGGATGGAGAATTTGCGGAATCACATCGCCTGCTCGTTGTACTACCACTCGGTCTCCGATGCGAATGTCTTTTTTTTCGATTTCATCTTTATTGTGGAGAGTGGCGCGTGAGACAATTACTCCGCCGACATTGACCGGCGCCAGCTCTGCCACAGGGGTAATATTTCCCGTGCGCCCTACCTGTACGATTATGTCCAAAATAGTGGTCTGAGCTTTCTGTGCCGGAAATTTGTAAGCTATCGAATGACGCGGATATTTTGTTGCATTCCCCATTTGTTTTTGCAGAAAGAGATCGTTGGTTTTGTAAACGACTCCATCAATATCATAGGCCAGATCTGAGCGCTGTTGTTCCATCGTTTTGTAGAACTCAAAGGCTTCTTCTTGGGTGCGGCACAGTTTCGTTTTGTCTGAAACTGTGAATCCCAAATCATGCAGAGTCTGCAAAATTTCCTGCTGGCTTGTCGGATTCAAATTTTCTCCGATAATCGAATAGGCGAAAAATGTCAGTTTGCGTTGAGCGGTGATGTTAAAATCGAGTTGCCTCAGCGAACCTGCCGCCGCGTTGCGAGGGTTCGAAAACAATTTTTCTCCTCTGAGTTCGCGTTGTTCGTTCAGTTGCTCGAAATCTTTTTTCAGCATTACGACTTCTCCGCGGATTTCAACATCTCCCGGCAGATCTATCTTTTTCGGAACATTATCCAGGGTTTTTATGTTGTCGGTAACATCTTCTCCGATGGAACCGTCCCCTCGAGTGGACGCCTGAACCAAAATACCGTCGCGATACATAATTGACGCCGAAAGACCGTCCAGTTTCGGTTCCAACATAAACTCGATTTCGGACTTTCCCGTTAATTTTTTTACTTTATCGATAAAATCTCGGATATCTTCTTCATTAAATGCGTTTTCCAATGACAGCATCTTTTGCTCATGGACTACTTTTTGAAAATCTTTGGAAATTTTCGCTCCAACTTTTTGAGAGGGACTGGATTTTGTCGCCAGTTGCGGATATTCGTTTTCGATGGCCAGAAGTTCTTGATAAAGCGCGTCGTATTCGGCATCGCTTACGCTTGGATCATCAAATATGTAATATTGTCTCGAATAATTCGATAATAATTTCGAAAGTTCGGTATGTCTTTTTTTCTTTTCCGCAAGCATATAATCTCCTGAATTCACGGACTGATTATAATATAAAATTTGAGTTAGTATTTGATTTTTTTGAATATTATATTGGCAGATTTTACTTGTTATACCTTGAAAAATTTTCGATTTTTCGGTAAATAGAACAGTGTTAAAAAAATTTAGTTAGGAGATTAATATGGCAGTACCTACGAAAAAGGTTTCCAAATCAAAGAGAAATATGCGCAGATCGCACTTAGCTCTTACGCCTGTTAATGTTGTAGCATGTCCGAATTGCGGGGAGTCTAAACTTCCACATCATCTGTGCAAGGTGTGCGGAATGTACAACGGTCATCAAATTCTAAAAGATAAGCGTCAAGAAGCGTAATGACTACTTCCGGTCGACAGGTTATCGCTATAGATGGCATGGGCGGAGATAATGCTCCGGAAGCAGTTCTGAAGGGATTATCTCAGTTCAAAGGAGAAGATTTTCATTTCCTGATTTTCGGGGATAGTGAAGTCCTGGAGAAGTGTGGTAAGGATCTTCTCGAAGGTGTGTCTCATGAGATTCGTCACGTCGATGCGGTTATAACGTCTGATATGGATGTTAAATCCTCTTTGCGTACTGGAAAAAATACCAGTATGGGAATGGCTATACAGGCGGTGCAGTCGGGTGAGGCTTCCGCGGTTATTTCTGCGGGAAACACGGGCCTGTACATGGCTTTGTCCAAGATTATCTTAAAAACGATCGAAGGTATTGAGAGACCTGCAATTGGAACGATTATTCCGGGCAAGAAGGCTAATACGGTTTGTTTGGATTTGGGGGCTAATGCGGAATGTTCAGTGAGAAATTTGGTGGATTTCGCAATTATGGGAGAGGCTTTGGCTCGTTCTGTTTTCGAAAAAGAGAACGTTTCTGTTGCCTTGCTGAACATCGGTTCGGAAGAATGCAAGGGCAACAAGTTGGTCAAGCAAACTTCGGAAATCCTCGGGAATTTATTTGATAATTATGTTGGATTTGTCGAAGGTGACGATATAAACAAGGGCGTCGTGGATGTTATTGTTACCGATGGTTTTACCGGGAATGTTTTTCTTAAAACCATGGAGGGCGCAGCGAAGTTTGTGGTGTCGGAGTTAAAAGATTCTTTGGCTGATTCGTTACTTTCCAAGATCGGAGCGTTGTTGGCCTTACCTGCACTCAGTAAGTTAAAGAAGAAATTGGATCCTCGTCTGTACAATGGAGCGGTTCTCTTGGGACTGAATGGGGTTGTGGTAAAAAGTCACGGAGGGACGGACGATGTTGGATTTGCAAACGCAGTGAGATTTACCATAAATGTTTTGAGACAGAATATTTTTGACCGTATTCGGGCTCAGTTGGAAAAGTCGAAATCGCACTATGAAGCCGAGGCGGAAGCACAAAAGAAAGAGGCAGAAGAAAAAAAATGAAGTCGGTTGTTGTTGGATTTGGCGGAGCTTTGCCTCAAAAATGCATTAAGAATGATGAGTTGCCAGCGAGTTTGAATACTTCCGATGAGTGGATTTCTCAGAGAACGGGAATTAAGCAAAGGTATGTGATAGGTGAGGGCGAAAGTACCTCCACTTTGGCGACTAAAGCAGCGAAAGAGGCTTTGGATTTTGCGAAAGTTTCTCCGAATGATATAGATTTGATCGTAGTCGGAACAACTACCGGAGATTATACTTTTCCGGCGACTGCTTGCGTAGTTCAAAAAAATCTCAACATTTCCAATGGATGTCCAGCATTCGATGTAAGTGCGGCTTGCAGCGGGTTTGTTTATGCTTTGGATATTGCTAACTCTTTTGTGAGAACG
>Ga0310786_10008226_pt1 | contig 13428 bp, 6 predicted proteins | sample AusTroGonzalo_MG_FD_203881 | JGI IMG/M metagenome (GOLD analysis project Ga0310786, IMG submission 203881) | Bovine rumen microbial communities from tropical cattle in Woodstock, Queensland, Australia - Gonzalo_03 (v2) (version 2) | ecosystem: Host-associated > Mammals > Digestive system >... | reverse complement strand
CGTTGCTGCGGCTATTGCTGCTGGAGTTGTTCACTCTGCTACTGGAGCTTCCGCTGGTGCCACTGGGACGGCTGTTGCTGTTGGAGCCGCTCACCCGACTGCTGCTGCTGTTGCCCGTGCGACCGTTATCGCTGTTGACGTTCGGGCGAGTGCTGGTGCCGTTGCCTGTGCGACCGCTTGCGCTGCCGCTGTTGGTGCGACCATTGTCGCTGTTGACTCTTGGGCGGTTAGTGTTGTTGTCGCTGTTCGGGGCGACGGTGTTGCCGCTATTGTAGCTGCCCGAGCTCATGCTGCCTCCATCGGCTTTGGGTCTGACTGTTGCGGTAGGTGCCGGTTCGTTGCCGTTGGGCTTGGGTTCAGGCTTGTCGCTCCAGTTGTCGTGCGTCGCCGGATAGCCTCCATTGTTGTGGTGGTAGCCGTAGGTGTGGTGCATCGGATCCATCGGGGGCGGCATTCCAGGACCGTGGCCGGGAGGTGGCATCGGCGGACGGAAGCCATCGTAGTAGTAGCGGTAGGTGCCGGGACGATGGTAGTAGCGGATGCGTGGTCCGATGTTGATTACCACCCAGGGTTCGGTGCGAGGGCCGTGCCAGCAGAAACGGATGGGCTCGAAGTACTCGAAGGTGGTGAAGCTGTAGAGCTCGCGGCCAATCGAGTAGTAAGGCATGATCGTGTAGGTGAAGTGACGGTCGATGCGATAGGAAGGGATCTCGAGGGCGATTCTCTTGATGCGGCCAGGACGAACCTTCACGTATTCCTCGGCATAGCTGTATCCGTCGTCAGGATTGAGGTAGATGCAGATGTCCCCTCTATAAGTGTAGTCGCCTATATTCTCCACGTCGTAGTAGACCGTGATCGAGTTGTAGTTGTACACCATCACGGGCTGTGAGACCAAGGCGAGTTCGGGAGGGAATCCGTTTGCTTTTGCTGCGATGGCTCCTACTGCCAGCAGGAGGGTCATCAGGATGTTCTTGGTTTTCATAGTTGTGATTTTTTTGAGGGTTTGACTTCTGTTTTAGTGTTCACCCTTCCACACTACCAAAACCGTGCCAAAAATGCTTTGAGATTTCCTAGGGAATGGAGTTTTGTTCCTCATACTAAAAGCGGCGGTCATAAGAGTATGCGAATCGTAAACTCCCATAGCCGCCGCATGATGGCTGTGTTTTTACTCCGTTCCCGAAGTGAATCTCTTATTCTTCTGTCACTCGTGTTGTATTTCCGTAGTCAATCTCGGGATGGCTGGCCAGATATTCCAGCATTAGCTCATTGGAAGTGCGGAAAGTGGTGTGACCATCATCTTCGTGCTCATAGTCGAACACACTCGACATGTAGCTGTTCATCACGATGTTGTATTTGGCATTAAGATCCAAAGGCTTGCCATTGTCTAAGGTCACTTGGAGGTCGGTTAATTCACCCTCATCGCTCACCTTATATTTATAGGAGCAGCCCGAGCAGTATATTGGGCCTCTGTCGGTGGTGAAGCACGACTTCATCAGGTTGAGGATTTCCTGTCCGGTGAGGGTGAAAGCAATGATTTCGTTGTCGAAGGGGTCGAGGGCGAAGATGTCTTTCAGCGTAATCGGACGGACCGAAAGCGTGTCGAAACGCACACCACCGGGGTTTTGGAAGCCCATGTCGGAGCCCGTAGTATAACGGATGGCATCGGTCATCAGGCAACCTAAGGATTCATAACTTTCAACAGGTGTAGTGTTTGTTGTGACCACGGTGCTGAAATATTTGTTGCTGTTGTATTGGTCAACCATAGCCTGCACCTTGGCATCGCGTTTGGGGAAGTCCTTGATGGAGAGGAGCTGCATGTCCTTGTCGACCAATTTGCCGTCGCGGAATGTGAAAGTGCTCAGAGTCACAAACTTAACTTTGGCTCCAGCTTGGGTAATCATCACGTTGCCGACCAACTGTTTCTCGGCCACTTGAGTGTGGCTGTGACCTCCGAAAATGGCATCAAGTTCGGGGAATTGCTCAGCGATTTCGCGGTCTTCCTCATAGCCACAATGAGAAAGAAGGAACATGGCATTGCATTCATCCAGCTCGTTGATGTACATTTGTAATACTTTGTTGAGAGGGTAGAAATGCGAGCCATTGGCATTTTTGGGGTGGAAGTCGGGCAGACCGTTCTCACCGAGTTGGATGCCTCCAATAACACCGATTTTCAAACCATCTAGGTTGAATATGGCATAAGGATACACATTGCGCATCTGAAGTGAGTCGTCGAAGACGACATTGGCGCAAACAAAGGGGAAATTAGCCCAATTCAATGCGTTGCGCAAAGCGGCAGGGCCACCATCCCACTCATGGTTGCCAAAAGTCGACAGATTGAAGCCAACGGCATTCATCAGTTCATACATGGGTTTGGATGGTTCAGTGTAACGATCGTTGATAGGATTGCCCGAACGGTTGTCGCCAGCACTAAACACCAATAAGCCAGGATGAGCTATGCGCAGGCTGTCAATCAAGGCAGCCATCTGCGGGAAATTGTCGATATTGGCATGCATATCGTTCGTTGAAACGATGTATATCTTCTGTTCCTTAGGGCCACAAGCAGAAAGAAAAAGCATGGCAATGCAGGCCGTCATTAGAAGTTTGGTAATCTTTTTCATAACCATCAGAATTTGACGTAGATTCTTGAGTTGGCGCGCAATGACCCATCAAGATCGATCGTATTGCCATAGGCGTCTTTCACTTCGATGTCTTTAAGGTTGAGAGGCAGGTTGTTTGCACGGTAATAGGCTAGTACGACGGATTTTACCTTTGCTCCATAGTAAGTGCGCACTTCAGTGTCATTAACGAATGCTTTCATAGTGTTCAAGTTTTGAATTTCATGATTAATGGAGCAAAATTACAGTTTTTTTAGAAAACCAGGCTTTTTTTTCATTTTTTCCTTAATTTTGCAGCAATTATAACTTTAAATCTTTGAATTATGAAATTAGAAGGACGTAGAGAAAGCACCAATGTGGAAGACCGCAGAGGGAAAAAAACTGTCGCTGCTGCCGGAGGTATTGGTCTTGGCGGCTTGATTCTTTATTTTGTGTTGAAGAGCTTCTTGGGTGTTGATATCAGCCCTATGCTTGAGCAACAGCAACAAGGTACCAGCACCGAATATGTCGAAGACGGCACCGACTACAGCCAAGTCGATGTGGAGCTTATGACGTTCTGCAAGCGCATCCTCGCAGGTACCGAAGACGTTTGGGATCGCGAGTTCAAGAAGATGGGCCGCACCTACCAGCCGCCTAAGATGGTCATTTTCAGCGATGCAGTTAGCTCGGCTTGTGGAAATGCTACTTCGGCTAGTGGACCATTCTATTGTTCTGGCGACGAGACCGTTTATCTCGATTTGGAGTTTTTCAAGAGTATGAAATCGCAAATCGGTGCCGACGGTGACTTTGCTTACGCCTACGTTATCGCGCATGAGGTAGGTCACCATGTGCAGAACCAACTCGGCATCTTGGGTCAGGCGCATCAACAGATGGCGCAATATGGCAGAAACACAAAGCAGTCAAATGAAATAAGTGTACGCCTTGAATTGCAGGCCGACTTCTTTGCAGGCGTTTGGGCTTATAACGACAACAAGATGTTTGGCTCTTTGGAGGATGGCGACATTGAGGAGGCTCTCAACGCGGCAGCTAAAATCGGTGACGACTATTTGCAAAAGCAAGCTTACGGCCGTACCATGCCCGAGACCTTCAATCACGGCACTTCGGAACAACGTTCCCGTTGGTTGAAGAAAGGCCTTTACACGGGCGATGTCTCCCAAGGCGATACCTTCTCGCCTGCCTATAGTTCGCTGTAAGCGATAGAAGATTCCCTTCGGGAATGGAAGTTATATCACCCATTTAACATGCGGCGGCTTGTGACGTTTACGAATCGTAAGCGTTACTTACCGCTGCAGTTCATAATATGACAGGCTCCATTCCCGAAGAGAATCTCTATTTATTGCTTCGCCGATAATACCAAATCTGCCAGCTATTAAACAAATTCTGGAAGACGGAATAGAAAGCCAAAAACACCGAAGCTAGTGGCAATAGGTAATGATTGGCCATCCAAATTCCCATAGCGGAGTTTTTTTGTCCTAAGAGTTGTCCACCTGCAATGGTGTCGCCGTATTTGTGCCCAATCCATTTGCCCAACCCGAACTGGATGATGCAAAACAGCAAAGCCGAGATGCCGAGCCAAAGAATGCTGTTCCAGTTGCCCTTGCCATTGAGGAAGATAAAATGGATGGTTTGTCCAAGCGTGAGAAACAAGGCGAGGGCCCAAAGATAGAAAGCTAAACCTTTATAACGACTCAAGAATTTGTTGGCTTTAGGAAGACAGAACTGCAAGGCCAAGGCAATGAAAAACGGCAACCCTATGATTAAGCCAATGCGTCTCAGGATGTGTAGGAAGGACTCAAAAAACGGCATGTCCTGGTTCACACCTATGAAAGAGAAATAGATTGGTGCTACAAGGGAGACCATCAAGTTGCCGATGACAGAATAGGAAGTCACCGTGTTGCGGTCGGCACCCAGCATGGTGCTCACCACTGCCACTGAGGCTGCCACAGGACACAAAACTCCGATGAGTACGCCTTCTGCAATGATTTCGTTGACATTCAAGAGCTTCAGCAAGGCATAACTACCTATACTCACCACTACTTGGAAAAGGATGATCCAAATGAATAAAGGCTTGAAACGTAGCTTTGTGATGTCGACGGCCGAGAAAGTCAACAACAGAATGGTGAAGATGATATAAGGCACCACCACGTTGAAAGCGGCACAATAGTCATGGAGCAACAATCCGAGCACGATGGCGATAGGCAGGATGTAACTTCTGATTTTTTGCATATAAATCGAACTTCGGGCTGCAAAATTGCGAAAATTATCCGTACCTTTGTCGACCTAAACTGAATATTTCGACAAGCTCAATAACTTATTTCGATAAGCTCAATAACCTAATTTCGACAAGCTCAATTATCTAAATCATGAAGAAACACACTTTATTTATTGTTGCGATTGCGTTGCTCCTTAGTGGATGCTGCAACAAACAGAATTGTTCTAATGAGAACACAAAAGAAGAAACAACTATGAATACTACAATGGAAGACCTGCTGACGCGTCGCAGCATCCGCAGTTACACCGACGAAGTGCCTCCGCGCGAGGTCATCGAAGAAATCTGTCAAGCGGGCACCTATGCTCCGACGGGTATGAACAAACAAGCTCCTATCATCGTCGCCGTCACCAACCGTGAAGTGCGCGACAAGTTGAGCAAACTCAACGCTGGCGTCTTTGGTAAGGACAACGACATGGACCCGTTCTATGGTGCTCCAGTTGTGTTGGTTGTCTTGGCCGACACCACCGCTGCCTTTACTTGGAAGGAAGATGGTTCGCTCGTCATGGGCAACCTGCTCAACGCGGCTCATGCCAAAGGCTTAGGCTCCTGTTGGATTCACCGTGCCAAAGAGGTCTTTGAGACGGAAGAAGGCAAGGCCATCCTCACGGAACTCGGCATCGATGCCAACAAGTATGTCGGTATCGGCAACTGCATCCTCGGCTATGTGAAGGGCGACTATCCCGAAGCCCGTCCGCGCAAGGAGAACTATGTCTACTGGATTGAATAAGTCCACACTGACGGGACACCTTGCGTGTTTCGGAGCCTATTGCATCTTTGGGTTCAACATTGTCTGCTGCAAGAACATTTCCAACGCTCACGTGTTGACACCCATGGACTTGTTTTGCTTGAGAGCGACAGGAGCCACAGTTTTGTTTTGGCTCCTTTCGCTTTTTATGCCAAAGGAAAAAGTGCCGTTAAAAGATTTGTTGCAAATCTTTGTGGCCTCCATGTTGGGCTTGTTTCTCACCCAAATGAGTTTTCTGAAGGCCATCACCATGACGACCTCCATTGACTTGAGCATCACCAATACCTGTACACCCATTATGACCATGTTTGTGGCTGCTGTCGCCTTGAAAGAACCCATCACGGGCAAGAAAATCGGTGGTGTTTTGGTGAGTTTAGTGGGCGTGTTGATTCTGATTTTCAACTCTGTTGGGCTTGGTGGTGGTGCAACGGAAACCAAGCCCTTGGGCATTGTCCTTACCATCCTCAATGCCTTGACTTTTGCCCTCTATCTCGGCATCTTCCGCCCACTGATTTCGAAATACAACGTGGTCACCTTCATGAAATGGATGTTCCTGTTTTCCATGTTGGTGGCTTTGCCGTTCAATGCGCGACATTTCTTCCAATTGCCTTTTGGTCAAATGGATTCCAAGGTGCTTTGGCAAGTAGCATACGTGGTGGTCTTCGCCACTTTTGTCGCCTATTTTTTGATTCCTGTGGGACAGAAGCGTTTGCGTCCCACTTTAGTCAGCATGTACAATTATGTGCAGCCTATCATCGCCACCATTATCAGTATTATTATCGGCTTGGACCATATCACATGGAAGAAACTGGTGGCCATGGTATTGGTTTTTGCTGGTGTTTGGATTGTCAACCAGAGTCGGGCGGCCAACAATTAATTAAAAAAGTAGGGAAAAATAAGGTATAGCACACTTTTGACAAGAAGCCTCTCAGGCTCGTGTTGCTTTTGTCGAATTTCTTTTGCGTAAAAATTTGGAAACAAAATTTTTTATCCATAATTTTGCAGCAAATATTTCTATTAAATCCCAACATTTAAATCCCAACGTTATGAAAAAAGCAGTTTTACACTGGGAAAAAGTGGTTTTCCCCATCATGCTCGTCATGTCACTATGTTTGACAGGAGTGATGAAAATGCATGCACAAGGACTCGGACGAGTTTCAAGAAATGCCATAATGCATCCCGTGCAGCAACAAATGCCTAACCGTGATAGTGGTTCCAACACCATGCAAGTGGTGAACAGTATGCCAAGAACACCACGATCCAACGGAGGACTCGATTACACGACCTACGACTGGCAGACTAATTCCGGTGCCATCACCCGAACAATTGTCTGGCCTGATGGAAAAGTCAACTTTGGCTACACTCAGTCGAGCAATGTCAGTTACACTGACCGTGGCACCGCCATCGGTACATACAATGCCGTGAACGACCAATGGATTCCTTCTGGAGGTCGCCTTGAAAACGCAAAAACGGGTTTTGGCTCCATTGCGCGTTATGGTCAAAACGGCATTGTAGTGGCAGCCCATACCTCCACGCAATGCGGTGTCTATATCATCAACGACAAGGACAACATGACACCCAACAGTGCACCTGCTGTCAGTTATCTCGATCCCACCTACGACCCCGTTTGGCCCAATGTGATGACCTCTGGTCCCAACCACAATATCATTCATGTGGTTGCGACCGCGTATGATCACATTTCGGTTCCTGGCATGGAAAATGTCAACCAACCTATCCTTTACTTCCGTTCACAGGACGGTGGTCAGACTTGGGACAAGCAGAATTTTATCCTTCCTTATATGGATGCAAACTATTGCGTTGATTGGGGTTCCAACGTGTGTTACTGGATGGAGACCACCGACGACAACTGTCTTGCTTTAGTGGTGAACAATGCATGGAGCGATGGCATGGTTCTCTACAGTTACGACAATGGTAATACTTGGCAGAGGAAAGTGTTCTACAAGCACCCCAATCCGTTTGGTTATTTTGATAATATGTTCCTCTATCCCCGCTGGGTTTCCTGCCAATGGGACAGCCAGCATCACTTGCATGTGCTGTACGAATTCAATGGCTGTACTGGTGAGCCTGGGTCTGGCAGCTACTATCCGAATCTTGGCGGTGTAGCCTATTGGAATGAAACTATGCCATATAATATTAATGGTATTACCCCAAGTGCCATTCCAGGCAATCTTACACCTGGCCAACCATTTGTCATGGACACTGCTTATCTCTATCATGACATCTATGCTTCTTGGTGGCTATGGTCGGATGCTTCCCACGAGATGTGGCCTGAATATGTCGGTTATCTGTCCGCCCTCACTGATAATGGCGACCCAGAACCCGATCCATACAATGTCACAGAATTCAACATAGAAGACCGCGGCTTACATGGCAATTATAATAGTGGAGTTTGTGCCATGCCTGTACTTTGCATGGTTCCAGGCACCGACGACATGGTGGCCGCTTGGTGTGCCATGGATGAAAATCACATGGATGAGAACGGCAATTACTACTACAAGCTTTTTGCTTCCATGTCAACAGATGGCGGCATGACTTGGAGCACCATGAAGCACCTCACCAAGTATGCCCAATATAATGGTACCGAGTTTGTCTATCCACAAGCTGTTGTTGTGGGCAACCAACTCGTGATTGCTTGCCAGATGGACGAAGAAACAGGCACTTATGTGCAAAGTGATGACAGCGAGCCCTATGATAACTATTATGGCGGCTTGACCTTCAATCTAGGAGACCTATTCAATTATGCTCCCAACAATAACATTCTTATTGTGGCAAGTGCCAATCCTTCAAATGGCGGTACCGTGACAGGCGGTGGATACTATCAATCAGGCCAAACCTGCACGTTGACGGCCACAGCCAACACGGGCTACACCTTCTCGAACTGGACAAAGAACGGTACAGTGGTCTCCACCAATACGACATATAGTTTCAGTGTGACAGAAAGTGCTTCGTATGTGGCCAATTTCACGCCTGCATCTTTTGGCCCAGTCGTTGCAGAATTTTATCCAGATGCAAGTAATCCTTATAGCCCCTATGTAAAAGTGTCTTGGCAATTCGGATTGGGCACTACCTGTAGCTTATATCGCGCTAATTGTGACGGCAGTGGAGTGCAATTGATTGCTGAAAACATTACCGAAAACCAATTCATAGATTACGGATGGTCAGGACTAACGATGGGCAGTTATAAATACGGTGTCAGTATTGTAAACGAAAGAGGCGGTGCCAGTGAAATACATTGGAATAATTCTCCAATAACTTCCAGCCATCATACGATTGACATTTCAGCTTTCCAAAATCCCTCGACCAATAATAGTAACCAAAGTGAACCTTCGAGGTTCAATAATGATAACGGTTGGTTGTACTACGACGATGGAACCTTCTTTTCTTCTGTGGGTGCCGGTGGTTCAATCTACTGGGGCATCATGCTGCCTGCTTCAGATCTCATTCCTTATGCCGGCACCAGTCTGACGAAGGTAGCTTTGATGGAGTACCAGGATGCAGGTAGCTATACTACCAACATCTACCTTGGTGGTACTACTGGACCTGGCACGCTGGTGGCCAGCAAGAACTTCAGTTGCACGGGTACCTTAGGGTGGAAGGAAGTCACTTTAGATTCTCCTATCACTATTGATGGCACTCAAAACCTATGGATCACAATGTACCAAAGTGGCATTTCCTATCCCGCCACCTGTTGTAATGATACTGGCGATGCCAATGGCCGATGGGTAAGTGTCGATGGCAGTAGCTGGATGGATCTGCTGGAAGCTGCACCTACATTGAACTGCACTTGGATGATTCGCGGTTATGTAGAAGGGAACTCGGCTATTACTTGGTCCAACTGCATTGAGAAACCCAGTAGCACTTATTGTTATATAACAGCCATAGCAAACCCCGAAAATTGCGGCACTGTGACAGGTAGCGGTTATTATCAAGCAGGCCAAACCTGCACGCTTACGGCCACGGCCAACTCGGGTTATACCTTTGTCAATTGGACGGTGGATGGTGTACAGGTGTCTACTAATGCTACCTATAATTTCACAGTCACAGAAAGTGTCGTATACACGGCCAATTTCAGTGAGAATCAGATCGGAGATAGTGACATCATAGGTTACACTACCTACGACTGGCAATCTAATGCCGCTGCCATCACCCGGACCATTGTCTGGCCGGACGGGAAAGTCAACTTTGCCTACACTCAGGCTACCAACACCAGTTATAGTGACCGTGGCACAGGCATTGGCACTTATGATGCCGTGAACAATGAATGGATTCCTTCAGAAGGTCGTGTTGAAAATGAAAAGACAGGCTTTGGCTCTATTGCAAGATATGGTCAGAATGGCATCGTTGTGGCCGCTCATACATCCACGCAATGCGGTGTCTATATCATCAACGACAAAGACAACATAACTTCGTACAGTACTCCTGTTGTTAGTTATGTTGATCCCACATACGACCCCACTTGGCCCAACGTAATGACTTCAGGCCCTAATCGTAACATTATTCATGTCGTTGCGACTGGCTATAGCGATAACAATATTTACTACTTCCGTTCGCAAGACGGCGGACAGACCTGGGACAAGCAAAACATCATCCTTCCCTTCATGGGTACTGATTACTGCGTTAACTGGGGCTCCAATTGCTGCTATTGGATGGAAACTACTGAAGACAACTGCCTTGCTCTTGTGGTGAACAGCGCATGGAGCGACGGTATGGTCTTATACAGCTACGACGATGGCAATACTTGGGACAGGAAAGTGTTCTACAAGCATCCCAACCCGTTTAGTACTTTCGACAATATGTTCCTTTTCCCGCGCTGGACTTCTTGCCAATGGGACAGCCAGCATCATTTGCATGTGCTGTATGAATTCAATGGTCGCACTGGTGAGCCTGGGTCTAGCACTTTCTATCCAGGTATTGGTGGTGTAGCTTATTGGAATGAAACCATGCCTTATAACATCAACGGTACAACACAAAGTGCCATTCCAGGTAACCTTATGCCCGGCCAACCCTTTGTCATGGATACTGCTTATCTTTATCATGACATTTTTACTTCTTGGTGGCTTTGGTCGGATGCTTCCCATGAGATGTGGCCTGAATATGTCGGCTACCTGCCAGCCCTCACCGACGATGGGGAATGGGAAAATCCATATACGGCTACTTCGTTCAACATTGAAAACCGTAGCCAACATGGAAGCTACAATCAAGGTGTCTGTGCCTTCCCCGTTCTTTGTATGGTTCCAGGCACCGACGACATGGTAGCTGTTTGGTGCGCGATGGATGAAAACCACACGGATGTGAATGGCAATTTCTACTATAAGCTATTTGCTTCCATGTCAACGGATGGCGGCGCAACTTGGAGCACTATGAAGCACCTTACCAAGAATTCCATTTATAATAACACGGAGTTCATCTTTCCGCAGGCTGTCGTTGTTGGCAACAAGCTTGTGATAGCTTGCCAGATGGATGGTGAAACAGGTTCGTATGTGATGAGTGCCGACAGCGACGCCTATGACAACTATTACGGCGGCTTGACCTTCGACCTGTCGGATATTTTCGGCTATATTCCCAGCAACGGCATCCTCATCACAGCAAATGCCAATCCCGCAAATGGCGGTACCGTGACAGGCGGAGGCTATTACCAAGAGGGCCAAACCTGCACGTTGACGGCTACAGCCAACGAAGGCTACACCTTTGTCAATTGGACGGAGAACGGCACGGTGGTCTCCACCAACGCGACATACAGCTTCACCGTGACCAGCAACAGGAACCTTGTCGCTAACTTCGACCAGGTTCTCTCTGACCTTTATTTCATCACCGCCACGGCCAATCCTTCGGAAGGTGGCGTAGTGACCATAGGCAATGTAGGAGGGGAAACTTTGATTTTCGAACCATTTGAAGAGTATACCGTGGGCAGCAAGATTGCATCCTCTGCTATTGCTGCCGGTCACGACTGGTGGACCACTTGGAACAACTTTCCTGGTAGCTCTGAGGACGGCATTGTTGCTGAATTCAACGGCACAAAATGCGGTCATCTCACTTACGGTAGTGACCAAGTCCTGCTCCTTGGTGATGAAGAAAATGGTATCTATGACCTTGAGTTCGACATCCTTGTTCCCCAAGGCAAGAACGGCTACTTCAACATCTTGCATCACTTCGCTGGACCAAATAGTACTTGGGCCATGCAGTGTTATCTACACATGACCAACGATGGTCAAAACTCGACCCAAGCTCCTGGCCACGGCACCATCCACGCTGGTAGCAACAGCACTGCAGATGTACCTTGTGTGTATGATGCTTGGATGCACTTCCGCTTGCATGTGGATACCGATACCGATGTAGCCCAGTATTATTATACCGCTCCTGGTGAAAGTGAAGTGCTCATGTGTGAATGGCAATGGAGCATGGATAGCTTCGGTGACAACGTGGTTGGTCGTACTCTTTCTGCCATGGACTTCTTCCCGCCTCAGAACGCTGCCACTTCTGAGTTCTATCTCGACAATTTCAGCTTTAGAAAGACGAGTGGCGAATCCGCCCCTGCATTCAGCATTACTCCTACATCCATCCAAAGAACCCTGGGCGAAGACGACATGACAGTTGTGCCTGTCACCATCAACAATTATGGCAATTCCATCGGCGACTGGACTGGCTGGATTGAGTTTGGCCAAGGCGGTGCTGGTTCACAAACAGTTGATCTTTACTACCATAGTGGTGAAACTAATACAGGTATTGGTTCATCAGATGCTTGCACTCGTGAGATAGGTATACGTCTGCCGGGTAATGTTTACGCTGGTGCCGCTATGGGTATGAGAATCGTTTCCACTCAGTATTATATCAGTGACACCTATCAGTCTGCTAATCATAACTACATTTTCCGTATCTACGGTCAAGGCCAGAACGGACAACCTGGTCAACTCCTCGCTGAAAAGACCGTTTACTCAACGGCATCTGGCAGTTGGATTACCGCCACGTTTGATAATCCTGTTTATATGACTGGCCAAACGATTTGGGCTACCGTTCAACTTGAACAAGCTGCTGGAGAATATCCTTTGAGCATGGACGGAGGTGATTATGGTTATGAAGCTGACGGTAACTGGATCAGCAATAACGGTGGCAACTTCAGCCACTGCTATAGCTCTGGCAGTTTTGGCGGTGCTTGGCTGATTACAGTCAACTGCCAAGGTCAAATTGTCCCCGCCACTTGGGCTTCCATCGATAAAACAGAAGGCTCCATTATGGGCGGTCAAAGTGATGTCATCACGCTCTCGCTGAATTCTATTGGCCTCCAACAGGGCACCTACAATAGCAATCTCATCATCAACACCAATGATGAGAATTTGGCTCAAGTTGTGATACCAGTTACACTTAATGTTGGTAATGGCAAATCGGCAAATGAAGTTAGTTCTTCCGAGCCCTTGACAACATCTGATAAAGGTTTCGTCCGAATGAGTGGTACTTTTGAAGCGGGTGCTACTTGCGTTTTGACGGCCATAGCCAATCCTGGATATACCTTCACCAACTGGACCAGAAATGGAAACGTGGTTTCCTCTACCTCTACCTATAGTTTCACCGTCACCGAGGATGCTGCATTTGTGGCCAACTTCAGTGAGAACCAAAGTAGCATTACCCAAACCAGCAACCTTGCCCAAGGCTGGAACTGGTGGAGTACCTACATCGAGCAGGACGGCATCGACGGACTGACGATGCTGGAGGAAAGCCTGGGAGCCAACGGCCACCAGATCAAGTCACAGACCGACTTTGTCACCAATTTCGGCTCCATG